>OLSD01000561.1_pt1 | contig 36719 bp, 18 predicted proteins | sample 1672211 | NCBI WGS metagenome assembly OLSD01 (sample SAMEA3136659, study PRJEB25190) | human gut metagenome | reverse complement strand
ATCTTGTGGTGTTGTCTTTTGTGGAGGCTGGGTCGCCGAAGCCACCGCCGAACACACGATGGACGAAGGTCTTGCCGTCCACCGTCACCTTGGTGCTGTCAGCCACCGTACCAGCATAACCGCCTCCTAAAACGCCCCATACTGTAAAGTTAGGGATGCCCATAGAGTTGTCGAAAACCGGCAGTAAAGTTGTTTCACTTCGTTCGATATGAGTGTGTGTATCGTTCGATGTGAGTGTGTGTGACGTTCGATGTGAATGCTTACTTCGTTCGGAGTGAGTGGCGAAAGTGCCACTTTCGGAAATCTTAGGCGGCGCCATTTGATAATTATCGTCCACCTCTGTGTCGTATTTGCCGTAGTCGCCGTCTACGTTGACGGTAACATCGGTGCTTCCGACCTTCGTCAGCTGACCGTAACCACCGCCGAATACGCTGAAGTGAGGATTGTCGTTGTCCGTATAAGCCTGCTTCCATTCGTCTGTCGTGAGCAGATCGTAGGGAGTAGTTCCCTTCTGTACGAGAACGGTGGCTTTTCCTGCGACGTTGCAGGCAAGGTTGCCTCCGCCGTAGATGTTATGAGGATTGAGGAACTTGCCGTTGGCGAAGAACTCGTCTTTCTTGTATATGGCTCCCTCAATGGAAGGCTCGTCCTGGGGGTCCTTGATGTCAGAGTCCCAGACGTAGAAGAGGTTTTTCTTGGCATCCCACTTGCGGTTCCATATCACATTGATTGAGAACTCGTTATTCTCATTGTGTCCGCCCTCGCCGCTCATACTGCCTTCGTCCTGCGCCAGCATCACGTTGGTGTTGCCGAGAACGTCGGCGGAGGTGACGTTGTCGGCTGTGATGTTGCCATTGCCGCCGCCGAAAAGCTGACCAGCCATGTTGCCCGCATAGATGCTGACGTAGGTGTCGGCGCTGACCTGAGCCAGATTGCCGCCACCGAAAATGTCGCCATACACGTAAGGTGCCTGTTCGGCTGATCCGATGAGGCTGACGTTGGCATTGCCTATGACCAAGCCCACTGAGTCAGGATGTTGCGTCAGGCTGTCGTCCGCGGCGAATGTCTGTGTGGAAGGACGAAGACGACGACCGTTGCCTCCTGCGAATACGGAGCCGCGGATGTCAGCATTGTTGCCGATGACGACGTTGGTGGCATCGCCGCCGCGGTTCTCCACCACAGCCATGTCGCCGCCACCGTATACATTATTAAAGAAGACACCGCCCTGGATGTTCACGTCAGACTTGCCATAGATGCGAGCCATGCGTGAGAGGGTCTCAATGCGTGAGAGGGTCTCAATGTTGTCAGGATTGCGTTGCTTGGCGTCTGCCACGCCGTAGCCGCCGCCGAAGACAGGGCAATGGAAGATGCCGCCATTAATGGTCAGCTTCACGTTGCCGTAGGTCTTGCCCAGTTCCTTATACTTATAGTTGCCGTTGTTGCTGTTGCCGCCGTAAGCGTTAGTGGAGAAGAAATAGTCGGTGCCGCGTCCGCCAGCGAACACACCCTTCTCGCAATAAAACTCGCCGCCATTAATGGTCAGAGATGTCACGACGTCCGTTTTATTGCCGTTGCCATACACGTTGCCGCCGTACTGGCTCGGTGTGGCTGCTTTCTTGGTCCACAGACTCTTGCTCATAAATCCGCTACCGCCGCCGTAGATGCCGTCGATGGGAGCGGAATCACAGCCGAACTCGCCACCATTGATGACAATTTCGGAGCGTGTGTCCGTAGGACTTACCTCGGTGAAGTCCTGAGTGTCAGCATTGTAGCAATGATAGCTTACCAGACGGTCTTTGGCTGTGGCGTACGGTCCGTAGAGCATCACGTCGCGGCGGTCGTTCCAGTAAGGAATGCGATCGTCGGGCGTGTGTGTGTCAGCAGCGTCGTCGCCATATCCGATGCCGTTCATACCGCCCGCACCGGCTCCGAAGATGCCGCAGAGGATGTTGTCCTTCTTGTCGTTCTTCTCAGGCAGAATCTGGAAGGTGCCGCCGTTGATGGTGACGGTGCTGATGCCGTAGAAGGGATTGTTGACCACCACGTTGCCCGTATGTCCACGACCGGTACTGCCACCGTAAAGCTCGGTTACGATGATACGCTTGTCAGTGTATTCGTCCTTGTTGTTTACGGACGACGAAGGGTCGAGCGTGATGTTGGCTCTTCCCATAAACGTATTGCAGGGCACGTTGTATGTCTCTTTACCGTAAGGCAGAGTCAGTTCGGTCTGAGCACCTAATGTGCCGTTGACAACACGAGCCACCTTGCCGCTTCTGATGATGATATTGACGTCGGCATACATGGCGCCCTCGTGGTTGCCGGCAAGGATGACGCCGGCGTCATAGTCGTTGGTGCTCAGCCTCTTTGTGCTGTCGTTCATCGTCACCACACGTTGCTCGTTGTGGAGGTCGTTCCATGTACGGTCAATGTCAATGTCGATGGTACACTTTATGGGCTGTTGGGGTGTACCCATAATGCCGTTCTGCTTGGCTGGCGCACCGTCTACTTTGGTGACCGACTGACGACCTCCGGCACTGATACAGGAATAGAATCCGGACTTGACGCTGATGCTGAATCCCTCCTTGCCATGAGGCATGGAAGCATTATAGGCTGCGATGCTGTCCGCATTGTTGAGCGGATAGAAGCGGCCGTCGTTGTTGATGCCGCCGAAGATGTGCAGGGCGTTGGTCACGGCACCGTCGATGGTGCCGTAGTCGGGTGAGTTATGGCTGAATCCCGTCATGCGGATGCCCTCATCCATGAGGATGTTGTTATACTGGCAGTAGATGATTTTATAGTTGTCGCCGCCTTTCATGGCGAAGGTAAGGTTCTCGAAGCGGGTGTCTCCCCAGATGGGCAGACCTCTTGACGCTCCCATAATCTCTATCTTGCCTTCGTAGTCCTTGTCCCACTTGCCCGTGATGGTGGTGTTGCGGAAGAGCTGGGGATTGTTGCGCTTTGCATTTGCCCAGTCATCGTACGTAAGGAGGCTTTCGCCCCGATAGTTGCTGGTGAGGCAGAATCCGGCAAGTGTAACGTCTGACGAACTGGTACCCATAAGGACGATGGTGTTCTCGTCCCACGAACCTTTGGCTGACAGCTTGCTGTAGGCTCCATTCCATGTAAGCATAGGCTTGTCGGGAGTGTAGCCCCATGAGTCGTCCTTAAGATTGTCTTCGCCTTTCTTGTAGGTCTTGCCGTCGGTTGTGGTGAAATCGGCAGGGCACAGAAAAACCACCACCGAGGCACTCACGTATTTCTCAAGCAATACTGATGAGCCGCTCTTAACCGTAACCTTACAGTAATACTTGCGTCCTTTGGAACTGTCCGTAGGGCGTGTTACGATGTTCTGCGAAGTGGGGATGGAGCTTAGTCGCTCCGTACCGTTATACCATTCGTAGGTGATGTCGAGACCAAGCTCGCCGTTGGAGAGATGTTCCTCGGAGTCGTTGGTGACGTTGACGGTGAACTCGCGCTCGCTTGTCGTAAGACTTGCTGTGAGCGTGATGGGGTTGACGATGAGAGTATTGGTGGTGGAGTTGCCGTCGGTGGCATACACAGACTGTGCGTATGTCTGACGGGGGAGGGAGAAGGAATTGAGCTTGTCGGTGTTTACCTTCACCGGATCGGCATTGCCGTGCGACACATACCAGTCGTAAACGTCCTTCATGGCATTGCCTTCTTCGTCAACGACGGTGAGCACGTCCTCCTTGCCACGCTCCATCTTCAGAGCTATGGAGCTGAAAGCGAAGCTATTGGACGTAGCAGAGTAAGCCCAAGGCTTGCGGTCGAGCTTCTTGTCGTTGATGTAAGCGTTGGCTATTTCGGTGAAGGTCTTGAAGAACGTCTTGCCCGTTGTGGGGTCGATGCCGGTAGGTTCATGCTCCGTTCCGTCGCTGTAGTTGGTAGAGCCTGATACGGCATTGGCATGAGAGTAATATAATGTAGCCTTATTGGATGCTGGAAAATTCTTCTGGTACGAGCTGCCATAGAAAGCAATGACGCTTCCCTTGATGTTGCTGCCGTTTGTTATGATGCCCGGACCATGCACATAGATGTTGGTGGGGAGAATGGTGTAAGAGTTGGTCGAGAAGCTGGTGGCACAACCAATACCGCCAGATATGGTTACCGCTTTCTTGCATGTGGCGTTCTTGTGCATATTCATGCTTACGTCGGCAGAGATGTTGAAGATGCGGTGATAACCGCCGTTGATGTAGCCCACGATACCGCCTATACGGTATACGCTGTTAGCGTCATACGCTTCCTCGTTGTCCGTAACCTTTGAGTTGCGTATGATGATGTTGCTTATCTCGGCGTTCTTGGTAAGGTCGGCAGCTATGACGCCAAGCTTTATGGTACCGGTGCCCACGGGGCGATAACCCTTCGTCTTCTCCACGCAGGCTTTCTCGATCACCAGGTTGGTGACGCAGGCGAAGCCAGCTTCGTTGGCAGCTGATCCTGCAAGACGCGAGAAGAGACCCCATGATGCCTCCTGACCGTCTGCATTGGTCCAGCAGATGTGCATGTTGCTTATCTTATGTCCGTCGCCGTCAAACTTACCGGCAAAGAAATTAGGTGTCTTTGGATTCCATGAGCCGATAGGAGTCCACAACGCAGGGCTAAGGTCGATGTCCTTGGTAAGCTTGAAGTATTTGCCGGAGTAAGACACGCCGTTGTTTACGTCGTGTGCAAGCTTAGCCAGCTGCATGTCGTTGCTGATAAGGTACGGCTTGTCCTTAGAGCCGTCGCCTGACTCATAGTTGTCTGCATAGTATGGCGTGCCGTCATAGACGTTGCCATACACTTTAGGTTCGGTGTCGGCTGTGGTGTCCTGCTGCGCCAACACCATCTGGGCGCTGACAAGCAGGAGGGTGATTAAGAAGAGTAGTTTACGATATATGCAGTTTGAGGGATATACGCTCATATTCAAGTCTTTAAATTGAAGTTTAACTGTTTGCTATGTCCTAAATCAATCTATCAGCAGATGTCCCGTATAGGCATCCTGGTCTGCCAGCACATACAGATAGCGCGGCTGTATGAGGATGCGGATGGGGTTTATCATTGCTGTCTTGCCCGTTGTGAGGTTGCCGAAGTTGTCCTTGTTAAGGGTTATCACTGAGGTGGCGTTCTTTCGTGTCACCACCGTTGTGCCGTCCTCGGCTATCAGCTCCACGTCGTACGTCACTTTTATTTTGGGAGTGAAGTCAGCATCGGGGATGGTGAAGAAGTCAGAGCCCCATTGCGTATAGCCCTCAGAGGTGACGATGGCAGTCTGCGTGGCATCGTCGTAAGTCTCGCTGCCATAGCCCTTGTAGGGGATGGGCGTATCGACGAACTCTGCGCGATGCACTTCAGACCATCCTATGTCTGAAGCGTTCCAGCTGTTAGAGGCGTTGTTCCACGTGTAAGATCGTGTGATGGTGCACGAGGTGGCGAGATTGCCTGAGAGCGTTACGCTATGGATGCGGAAATGTCGGATGGCGTTCATCTTGGCGTCGAGTCTGAATGACAGGCTGTAGCCGGTAAGGGTCTGGTCGAACTTCAGGTTGATTATGCGGTCTTCATTCTCCGTGGTTATCGCTCCCTTGCTGATTGGGAGAGCGCAGATGATGGGTGCTGCCTTCGTGTCGAAGATTACGGGCGATGTGGCGTTCTCCATGGAGAAAGGGAAGGAGAGAATGCCGGTGCCGTTGAGAGTCCTTTTCAGCGTTGCCCCTTCTGTATGAGGCATGTATGCAAAGAAGTTGAATGAGGACGCGTTGGGATAATCAGCCCATCGCTTCTGCGTCGTCGTAGGCCAACTCTGCGTGGAAGCATTGTACGTGGCAGTCTCGTTGCGGAAGATGGGTTCGGCGGCTTCGTTGTCCTGATAGCCGAAAACACCCATCGTTGCAGGATGGCGCTCAGGACTGTATGCTTCGTAGGGATTGGTGCGGGTGAGAATCTTCTGCGACTGTGCAGAGAAGGTGATGTAGCCGTAGCTGTCGGCATGCTGAATGGGCATGTCGGAAGAATCGCAAGCACTGAGACTTGCGAGAGAGATAATAGCTGCTATGGAACTTAGATGCTTCATGCTTGTATTATATATATGTTTTTACCATTCCTGCGTGCCGTTGCCGTCGTTCTTGATTTCGGCACCGGGGAGCCATTGCTCCACTTGCAGGTCGGCGAAGGTGATGTTGTCGCCAACGTCAGACAACTTGAAGATGTAGGTGTATTTGTAGCCAGCCTTCCACTGCATATACTGCGCTGGAACTGTGGCAGACACTTTCTTGCCGCTGATGTTGGCGGTTATGGTGTAAGCGCCCTGCTCGTAGGGGATGTTGGCGAGGGGCGGCACGTAATACCATTTCTGGTAGAGGGTGGGGTCTTTGAGGATATGTACAGCGTCCGACGCTTCCTCGTAGGGGACGGTGAGGAGAATCTGACCAGTGGCATCGGTTGACGCGAGCGCCATCGTGATGACGGGCAGCTGGCTCGACGGTATGCCGGTGAGGGGATAGGTGGCGGTGATGGTGCCACGGAGAGGGGTGTCTGCCTTGGATGCGTCGTCAAGGAAGCGGCTGTCGCTGAACTGTATGTTCCTCATTGTGACGCTCTTCGTGCCGTTAGGATAAGTAAAGCGGAAGCGCACCTTGGCGATAATGGGGGCGAAGGTGAGCGTCACGCACGATCCGTAAGCGGGCGATGATGCAGACGTGCCGTTGGAGGATGGGGTGGCAAGCCAGAGACGACTTGTGTATGGTGTCGATGTGGCGTTGGCAGCATCGGAATATTCAAAGGGAAAGGAGAGGCTGACGTTGGGGTCAGCGGTGGATGGGGCGGTGACGGTGACGTCGGAACGGAAGGGACTGTAGGCGAAGAAGCGATAGCTTGTGGCAGAATGGTCCCAGTATTTTATGGTTTGCGGTATGGAGAGCATCGGGTTCTCAATGCCCACGTATTCCCAGTCGGCAGTGTTGGAGGCGGTGTTGCCCGCGCTGCCCTGAGTGAAAACAACCTTATAGCCGTCCATCACAATCTGTGAAGACGACAAGGCGGAAACGTCTGAAGTGGTTTTATATCCCCAGACGCGGAACGAAGTGAAAAGTGTTTCGAGGCCGGTGCCGGCACCTCGTGTTGTCTGCTCATCCTGCCATTTGCTGTTATTGCTGCTAAAAGCAATGCTCGTTGTTGGCGCGTCAGGATTGGGCACGACGGGGTCGTCCTGCGCCGATGGAGAGCAGGAGAAGCAAAGGCATAATGAAAAGCAAAGCAACAAAGAAAGAATGCGTGATGAAAGCATGACTTCTTGTGGTTATTAAAAATGCAATGTCGAGGGTGCGTCAATATCTTGGATTGATGCACCCTCGGCGATTAAGTGTTTTAAGGCTTTGTGCCTATTGTATATTCAATTATTTGTATGTCTTAACAACCTTTACACCATAGACGTTATTGTTGTTAGTATACTTCTTGTAGTATGTTGTGCCTACAGTAAGAGTTGTGCCGTTTGCAACAGCTGTATTGCCAGAAGGATCCTCGTAATACTCATCCTCACCAGCTATTATTGTAGTACCCTCTCCAATAGTAATTGCTGTATAGATAGCAGATGATTTTCCTGCTTCCTTCAGATATACATAAGCGTATGTTGTTGCAGTTTCTGAAGCTGTGAACTTAGCAGTAGTGTTATCACCAACCTTAATTGTCTTTCCGTCTTCTTTAGGAATTTCATTGACAATTGTAGTTCCAACTTTTGTCAGGACAATATCGTTACGACCTTTAACTGTATTCTCATCCTCTGATGCTCTGATCTGCAGAGCATCAATAACGGTAGCCTCAGTTGCGTCAGCTTTGCTTACACTGTAAAGCTGTCCCTTAGAGTTAAGGTCGTTCATAGTCTTTCCATCTTCGCTAACGCTGAAGTAGATGTCTGTAGTTGTAGCAGCAGGATACTCATTACCTACGCCATAAGCCTTGATAACCTTCTTATCGTGGCTGTTGAATGCGTAAGTTGTTACAGAAGGTGTAGCCACTGTTGTGATTGACTCATGGCTAAAGTCTGCATTATCAACGTCAGCTACGACAGCGTCGAAAGTGATGGGGAAGAGACCCTCTGGTGTACCATCCTCTTTGCTTGTTGCACCATTGGTGTTGTCTGAAATCTTAAAGATGTATGTATAGGCATAGTTAGGCTGCCATGCTGTGTAAGAAGCAGGAATAACAGCTGTTGCGCCATATACCTTTATCTTCTCGCCAGAACCATCGGTAGATGTAAGGGTGTAGTTAAGGCGAAGAGTGAGAGCATGACCTTCTGCAGGGAGGACGGCAGTGAAGTAGCTGTTTTCCTTCTTTCCAGCCATATTTGCATCCTTAGCGTTGTCGTTGAGAACTTTCTTATCATTGTAGTTTACTGTGCCAAGACCAAGCTTTGTAGTCTGGTCATCAGTGCCAGTTACAATGCTGACAAAAGCTTTGTTGAATGCAGCATCGTTTGCGTTGTCGCTACCAACCTTTGGATATGTAACGTTGATGGTACCATTAGTAGACAACTTGGTTTCATTGGTTGTATAGAGGACTGCTTCGTCTTTACCGGTAAGGTTATCTTTCTTGTCTGTACCGTTGTCATAGAACTCAATGCCGCTTACAGTATATCCAGGAATTGTCTCGTAGAAAGCTACACGCACTTTTGCTGTGAGATTCTTGAATGTGAATTTCACTGGCTTTTGGTAATCAGCTTTTTCTACAGGAGTAACGTCGGTGTAATAGCACTTTTGGAGGTCTGTGATTTTTTTACCTGTGAGAGAATAAGAAAGATAGTCTTCAGCCTTTACTGTGTTAGCCTTTGGTGTCTTGATGGCAGTACCTACAATTGTGCCGTCTACTGGATCGCCTGATGTTGCAAGAATATTGCTTCCAACAGAGTAAGCGATGAAGTCATAGTGCGGCTGGCTGTAGTCCCAAAACTTGATAGACTGCGCTGTAATTTCTTTGTCTCCTGCATGAAGACCAGTAGGAGTTATACCTACATATTTCCAGTCGTTAGTGTTGTCAGCTGTTGTGCCAGCTGTGTTTCCTTCCCAGTTAACCTGATAGTTGTCGAATACAATAGTTTCTGTGGGATTAGTTTTGGGGAGTGAACCCTTTGTACCCAGTACATAGAATTTTCCACCAAGGAGATCGGCGGCAGTAGCACCAACGCTTGTGCCGTCAGCAGCACGTGTAATCTTACCAGTCTCTCCTCCGAAGTTAATCACTGAGTTAGCAGCATTTTGTCCGTTTCCTGAGTTCTCACCCAAGAAGTCGTCGCTTGAGCAGCTGGCGAGCGCCAATACTGAAGCGGCATAAAGAAAATACTTGTTCATAATCTTTAAATAAATAATAGTTTGTATTGTTTTGTTTATTAAAATCTTGAATACATATATATGCTGTTACATATCAAATTCCCATTGCTTCTCCTCGAAGTCTTCCACTACGGCATCAAAGCCTGAACCACCAGATCGGTTAGGGATGGGTACTTTGTCCATGTCAAGCTCCACGGTTATGACGCCACCACGATAGAGCCGGCGCACTTGGTCGGTGACGTCGAAGACGATGGTGGAGTCCTTACCGTTATAGAACTGCATCTTCACGTCCACGTAGTGTCGGTTGTTGAGGTCTGCCTCTGCCACCTTCTCCAACGACTCAAGGTAAGAGCGGGTGTCGAGCTTGTAGGGATTGAGCTTAGGCATGCCGAAGGTCAGCGCCTTGCCGCCTATCACGTCCACCGTCTCACCCTTCTTGTCCGTCACGTCCTGCTTCATTCGCATGTAGAAGTTGACGGTGATGGCGTCTGTTCCGGTCACGCCCGTATTGACATTGACGGAACGAGCCATGCCGCTGAGGTTGGCGTTGCCGTCGATGGAGGTAACCTTCCTGCCGTTGCGGTTGTTATGATGGAGAATCACTTGCACTAAATAAATATAAGTTAGGGGCTGGAGTTGTGTTTCGATCGTACGTACCCAGCAGTTGCGCTCCTCATCGAATACGAATCCGTCCAGATTCTTGTTGATGTCGATGCCCTTTTCGTAGCTGGAGAAGAGTTCCTCCGGCTGATAGAACGAGTGGGTAAAGTGTGGCGCGTTATACGAAGATGGATTCATGGTCTGTCCTGTGTATGCCGTGACATAGTCGTACGTGGAAGTCTCGTCAATGCGCACACTCTGTACGCCGTCGGGAGTGTCGATGTAGTTCCATGCAAGGATGTCCCAAAAGCCGAAGTCGTACTTGGCGTAGAGGGAGTTGCCGCTGATGGTGTGCTTGTAAGGAGAGCGGTGGGAGCCGTACTGCGTGCTGCCGGTGAAATAGCGTCGCACCTCGAAGGCATGAGGCTCCGTATAGCCGATAGGACCGAACATCGAGATGTCTGTATCGTCCCAACCATACGTCCATTCCGCTTGCCAGTCATATTCGACGTCGTACTTGAACAGATAGTTCCATACGACCTTCAGATTGAGGTCGACGGCAGGAATCTGCATATCAATATCTTTTCCGCCTTGATGAAGATGAAGCATCGGTTCGCGCTCGCAACTTGTTGTTGCGAGACACGAAACGACGAGGCATATAGCCATTATCCTATTAATCATCATTACCTTATTTCTTCTTAATGTTCCGTCTGTAGAGCAAGTCGTAACTAAGCGTTATCTCCAGTCGGGTGGGTCCCAACCAAGAATAACGATGCTGTCTCTTGCGGAAGTCCTTGGCATCGCCGTACCATTTATAGTAATATTGCTCCGTGTCCGTGTCGGGGTCGACAGGGCACTTCCATTGATAGGGATCGTAGAGCGTGTGGAGATATCCAGCCTGCAAGCCGAACTCCAGTCGCCAATGTTCAGAACGTCCCAACGGCATCACATATCCTATGCCCATGCCGGCGCCCCAACCTTCGCCTTCCCATCCTCGTTTCTCTCCGAAGCATATATTATATAGGTAGGCGTGCGCGTAAAGGCTGAAGTAGAGTCCCTTGAAAGCTGCCCCTTGTCCCAACGGACGCTCACGGATGTCGCCGCTTCGCAGATAATAGCGGGTGTGGAGCTGATAGTTGCGTAGCTGAAAGTACTTGTGGTCGTCGTAGTGCTGCCACCACGGACCATCAAAACTCGCTCCGTACGTGAAGTGACCGTGAAGCGGGTAATACTCAATAGCCACATTGGGGATGGGGCAGAAGCGATCATAGCCCGGCATGTAAGCGAAATCGAGGAGCAGATTGGTCTTAACGCTCAATAGCTCGCGGCGTGGCAGAACCGTATAGTCGCTGTAAGGGAAAGCGGGAATGTCAAGTGTTACGTTGTTCGGGACTGTTGTCGGCATCACTGCCAAAGACTGCGATGTCAGACTGTTGTCGTCCAGACCAAGAAGCTGTCGCTTGTCTATCGCCATTATTCGCACGGCACGCAATACGGGATAATACTCCTTGAGCACGTAGCGCCATAGCTTGCCGCCGTCATATTGCTTCATTGCCTCTTTAAGGCGAGCGGTGTTGTCGCCATAACGGCTTATGAGCGAGTCTACCTCATGAAATCTCTTATCCTTTCCGATGCGCATCAGTGTATGAAGGAGGGCATAGTCTTCGGGTACGACATCATAGCGTATGCGGTCCTTGCTGATGCCGTAGCTGCCGAGCAGTCGGTCCACAGAGGCACGGCGTCCCTTCGCCAGACGACAGTTGTTGTCGTATGGACCTTCAGGTGATGCTGTGGCACGTCCAAGGACGATACCTCTATCGCCCAAAGCTTCAAGTTGAGGAATAAGGACTTCTGTTATCCACTTCCTGTCTTGATTGCTGATGTTCATTCTGTTTACAATAAATTGGATGGGACGCGAATTTCGGACAAAGGTGCTGTCAGTGGTCTTAACCTGAGCTACCGTGTCCATAGCGAAGCATGAAATCATTGTAATTATCACTATAAGATATTTCACTTACCGGGAAATCGTTTGTAATCCTGACTCAATTTATGTTAATTCGTTGAAGAATAATGCTTAATCCCAACATATTCTGACTGCAGAATTATAAAAAATGCAATAATTACAATGCTATTGCATATAGTTTTTTTAAAGTATTATTGTTATATTATGTTAATGGCTTAAGTGTGATATATCATAAAAAAAACTCCTTAAAAGGACAAAAACATTAACAGTTTTAATGCTTTTGCCTTTCAAGGAGTAACTTGTTTGTTTTTTTTTCTTATTATAAGAATAGCGTGTTACATTCTTATTTAAGGCGGAAGATATTCAGTGAGTTAGCCGGAATCTCCACTACGCCGCCATCAGAAGAAGTGGTGACAAACGTCTCGGTGGGGTGGACGTTTGTGGGGTTGTCGATGGTGTTTTCTTCCTGACCGTTCTTGGCTGTGAGGCGGATTAGCTTGGCGCCCTTGATGGTCTTGCCCTGGAGACAGATTTCGGCTGTGGTGCTCTCGCTGCTGGTGTTGGCAACCTTAAGGATAACATCGCCGGTATTTTCGTCAAGAGTGGCTGTGGAGAATACGCCAGGCAGCGTATTGGCGCGGAGCTTTGTGGCGAATATCTGCTTGCCGTCAAGACTTGCGTAAACGCTGTCGCCAACCACCTTCAGCTCGATGTCGTACCAGCGACCCGTCTCAATGGTTCCTGAGACAGTGGCAACCTGACCCTTTGCGCCGCCGACAATCTGCTCGATGCCGTGCTGCGTGTTGTTCCATCCGCCAAGGTTGAGCCAGCAGTAGTTCTTGTCGTCCACGTAATTGAAGATTAGCATGAAGCCCTCGTTGCCTGAGTCCTTGCGTGCTCTTACCTTATATATATAGCCGTCAGCAGTAATCTCACCGGGGTTGAGACGTATGCAGCTCTCGCCATTTGACGTCTGCTTGATGATGCTACCGTCAACCTTCCAGTCGCCGTTAACGTCAGTGGGAAGTTCCTGCAGAGTCATAGGCAGAGCTTTGCCCTCAGCATCTGTGTAGCCCTTGTCTTCGAATGAAGCCTGCGTAGCCCATGTGCCCATACCCACGCGGCATACAGCCGGCTTGACCTGCACCTCGCCGTAAGAATAAGGATTGTCCTGCTTTACGTTGAGCACACGTGTGCCCACGTTGTTAGCCATGAGGTTCTGAACGTAGTAAGACGGTGTGCCGAACACACCGTCAGACGTAAACTGAATCATGTCAGGTGCCCACATACGGTCGTTGAGGTTGGCGAAGATAGGAGCGTATGATGCCATCGTAACGATGTCGCTGTTGTTCTCGATGCCCATCATATAGACAGCCTCGCCGAGAGCGGCATCAAGAGATCCCATATTGCCGAAGCCCTGTGTAACGGCATACTCGCCGACGTAAATCTCAGATCCCTTACGGTCGTAACCGTCATACTTGCGGAAGTTCTCGGCAAACCAAGCCGGATTGCGATAGTAATGCTCGTCGAGCAGTTCCACGCTTTCGTTGCTGTCCCATGTGGGATTGTCGTCGCCCCATGCCACTACGTTGCCGATGAGGTGCATGTTGGGATACTTGGCGAGGACAGCATCCTTAAACTTCTTGAAGCGCTCATAGTAATGGTCGCTCTGAAGGGCAGGGTCGGGCTGGTTGTTCTCATTGCCAATCTCGAGATACTCGATGTTGTAAGGCTCTGGATGACCGTTCTTTGCACGCAGCGCACCGTACTTGCTTGTGACAGGACCATTGGCATACTCCAAAGCGTTCATACATTCGTCAATCCAAGGCTGGATGCTGTCCACGGGAGTCATGCCACCGTGCCACAGTCCAACGTTCACCACGTAGAGCGGTTTGGCGTTAAGGTCCTCGGCAAGCTGCAGGTATTCGTCAAATCCCATGCCGTCGCTTGTGCGATAACGCCAGTTGACGTTCTTATGTCCCGGACGTTCTTCGATGGGACCGATGGTCTTCTCCCAATGGAAAGCGTTCTCAGGCGACTCCTGTCCTTCCACGTAGCAACCGCCGGGGAAGCGTACGAACTTGGGACGGATGTTATAGAGAAGCTGTGCAAGGTCGGGGCGCAGACCGTTCTCACGATTCATGAATGTAGGCGGGAAGAGGCTGACGACGTCCAATGTGATGGTGCCCTTGCCGTCGAAGACCAGCTCGAACTGAGCTTTAGGGTCGTTGGCGTTGGCTGTAAGAGAGGCAGTGAACTTGCTCCACTTCTTTCCCATCTTAGCGTCCACGGCAGTCTCGGCATACACGCTCTTGCCATCGGCGCTGATGAGGCGAGCCTTAACGCCGCCCTTGTAGCTTCCTTTAGCCCAAAGAGACAACTTGTAAGTTCTGCCCTGCACGGCATTGATGCCCCAGAAACCCTCGTTGATGAGAGAGGCAGTGGCGTTCTGACGTGCAGCGACGTTTATCTGAAGAGCCTTGCCCTGAGCGTTGTTGAGCAGAGCCTTGCTGACGAGTTGCGTAGAGATGGTTGCTCCGTCTGCAGCCTTTGTGCGCCATGTGGGAGTGGCGTTGTCGCTGTCCTCGAACGAACGATTGCTGATAAGCTCGGCGTAGAGACCGCCGTCCGCAGCATGATTGATGTCCTCGAAGAAGATGCCGTAGAGATTAGGCGACACCTTAACGCCGGGATTGGCGACATCAACGTTTATCTTCACTTGGGCGTTTGCCGTCAAAGCAGAGGCAAGCAAAGCTGAGAGGAGAATGTTATTTGGTTTCATTTTTTTCTTTTATCTTTTGTTGTTTATGGAATGGTTGAGTGTTAAAGAGTTGGCCAACCGTCGGCAGTCCAACTGATTTAAAGCAGAGGCAAGCAAAGCTGAGAGGAGAATGTTATTTGGTTTCATTTTTTTCTTTTATCTTTTGTTGTTTATGGAATGGTTGAGTGTTAAAGAGTTGGCCAACCGTCGGCAGTCCAACTGATTTTCTTCTGTATGAGCAGCGGGGCGCCGTTCTTCTGCATGCTGTAGCCGTGGCAAACGAACCAGTCGCCGTCTGCGAATGAGTAAGCTGCGCAGTGTCCTGCTGCCTCAAACTCACGCTTGTCGCCTTCAAGGAAGATGTTGCCGCCACCCTCACGCATATTCTTGCCGTTGCGGTCGAGGTAAGGACCAGCCACTTTCTTGCTTCTTCCCACTGCCACACGGTAGTTGCTCTTTGCGCCGCGGCAGCAGTAGTCCCAGCTTACGAACAGATAATAATATCCGTCGTGGTGCATGATGAATGGAGCCTCGATGGCATTGGTGCCGGCAAACTCTGATGTAGGATTAGGTTCGGCAGTGGTGTCGCCCACGGCATGTCGTCTTGCTATTGTAACGGGCTTGGCGCCACGCTTTACGTGCAAGGAGCGGTCGAGCTGTATGAGCTGGATGCCGTCCCAGAACGATCCCCACGTCATCCAAGCCTTGCCCTTCTTGTCAACGATGAAGTTAGGGTCGATGGCGTTCCAGTTGTCGCGGTCTCCCTTAGAAGCCACGATGCAACCCTCGTCCTTCCATCCGTCCGCATTGGCGAGTGACGTATTGCTGAGCAATCCTATAGCCGACGTATTCTTGCCGAATGTGGAGCAAGAGTAAGCCATATACCACTTGCCGCGATACTTGATGACGTCGGGAGCCCAAATGTGAGTCTCAAATCCAGGAACGCTGTCGCGGGTCCATGCCGGTATCTTGCCTTCCGTCAGTAAGCCTTCATTCAGGTTTATGGTCCAGTGGCGGCGGTCTGAGGATGTCATCTGTGTGATGCCGTGTCCGGTGCAGTAGAGATAATACTGACCGTCCTCGAAAGCCATCACGGGGTCGTGCACCATTGGCGTATCGACAGCGAGAGGAGCCGTCTGGGCGCTTGCCTGAGCCGTATTAAAGAATGGGGCAGTGGCAAGAACCACTGCTCCATAGATGTATTTCTTGAGATTCATATTTAATAGAGTATCTCTTATGAATGTTTTTACTTATTAACGAACTTGCGTCCGTTCACAATTACGATGCCCTTGTATGAGCTGTCCACCTGCTGACCGTTCAGATTATACCACTTGCCGTTGCCCTCAGCCTTCTTGGTGATGACGTACGGAGAGTTGATGCCAGTGGCTAAGCTTGATCCGTCGATGTACGAACCTTCGTTAACGAAGAACAATACCACCTTGTCCTCAGGCTGTGTAAGCTTCATGCTGAACGAATAGTTGTAGACCTTCTTTGTGGTAGTGGTGATGGTGGATGTCATCTTCACCACATTGCCGGTGAACTCTACGTTCATATCCACTAACGAACCGTCCATATCGTCAAGGAATGTGTCCCAGTTGTATTCGCTCTGGAGGGTAAACTCAACGTTGGATGAGTTGTCATTAGTATTGCCACCAGCAACAGTGAACCATCCGTAATTGTCGTTACGGAGAACGAAGTGCTCGCCATATCCCTCAGCACCGCGCTCAGCGTTGGCAGCCACGAGGCACCAGTTGTTCCAGTTTGCCACCTTGTTGCTGTAGTTATAGAACTTAAACTCTGCCTTGCCGCCCTTCTTGAGAGTGTAATAGTCCTTCGAGAAGTTGGTCCACCAGGCTGCTGAGGTGTTCTTCTCCATCGACTCGGGGAAGTAAACGTCAGCGTCCTTCTCTGCTTCTGCCTCCACAACTATGGTGTAGTCCTTAGTGTAGACATAATCGTCCTTTGAAACTATCATTGTCATCGTCACTTCACCCTGACCCTTTACCTTTCCGTCGCTTGTGAGGATGCTCTCGTCGCTCGACTTCCATGAGATGTTAGTGCCGAGCTTACCCTCTGTGGGCAGAACCGGAGTCTCTTCCAAAACAGTGCCGTCATCGAACGGAAGGTTAATCTTGTTGGCTGTGTACTTGATGGCAGCCTTAGCGTCAGCCTTCACAGCCCAAACCTCCTGCTGCTTTGTATAGCTCTTCTGACCCAATGTGGTGGAACCGCTTGAAGAAGAGAGAGCAGCAATGGCGATGGCTGGGATATTGGTATAGTCGATGGTCTGGCGAACCAGTACGCCACGATAAACCACGTCGTCAATGGTAAGAGCTATATAGTCAGTGCCTGCTGTGCGCTCCCATGTGCCGTTCTCGGCACCGCTGATGGTGCCGTCGGCATTGAGGCGGATGTTAACGGGAGTCTCATAAGCCTTGGCTTCCGTGTTCTGACCATACTCATGGCGGAGGAACTGATAGTCGCCGGCTATTTCGGTGTCTGCGATGGAAGCCTTAGTGGCGATGTCGTTGTTGGTGATTGTCTCGCCGTCAAACTCGAACGGAGCAGCCATTATCCAACCCTCATCGTTGAGGAAGAGCTGATGAACGCGAACCTCATGACCTTCGCCCTTGTTGGTGAAGCGTGAGTGATAGACCACGAACGAGCGTCCTTCCTTATCTGTGAAGGCAGAATTGTGACCTTGTGCAATTTCAGCGCCCGACATCGGATCCCACTTATAGCCTCCGAAGAGCAGCACGCCGCGGTTGTCGACTGCAGTGGCGCTGTAGTTCATAAGGTAACGGTTGAAGACAGCTGACGTTCCGTTGCAGTCAACGTAAGGTCCTTCGGGATTGTCCGAACGGAACACGCGCATCTGATAGCCGCCGGTGCTGACGAGTCCGCCGTAGCTCATGAAGAGGAAATAATGTGAACCAATCTTCTCTATGTAGCTTGCCTCGCCCGAAACATAATAGCCGCCGGCTATCTTCTTGCCGAAGTAGGGGTCGCTTGTGGTGTTGGCGCTGGCAGCAGCGGATGTAGCTGCTTTGCCGTTAACCTCGTAAGGATATGTGTAAGTATAGTCGCGCAGACCGTTGTTCTTGTCGAGACGCAGCAGGAAGATGCCGCCTGACCATGATCCGTAGCTCATCCACAGATTGTCCTGATCGTCGTAGAAGACGCACGGGTCGATGCAGTTAGGCCAGAACGATCCCCACTTGTCGCCTACATTATATCGCTCGGGCAGGGAGGTTTCGCCTGTGGCAATGGTGAAGTCGGTGTTCTTCCAGTCGTCGGCAGCCGCATATCCATTGTGTGCATACTTGCCCAAAAAGCCGGAGAATACCACCGGACCCTGATATTTCCACGGGCCTTCTACGTTGTCGCTTGTGAAGCAGACGATGCTCGAAGCCCACTTGTCACCGTTGAGGCTCATATACATACACCACTTCTTCATAGTCTTGTTGTAGATAACGTCAGGTGCCCACTGCATGCCCTTTACTGTATTGCCTTTCTTCTGCCATCCGTGAGCGTCGAAGTTGCCGAACGTAACGGTCTTGCCCGCATGGTCCTTGACGGATGTCACGGCGTGTGTGGCGTAAGCGTCAGCATAGTTGACGAGCGTGCCGCTCAAATTACAGAAAAGGCTGTTGGTGGCAGTGGCGTTGCTCTCGTCTGCCTTAAAGACTGTCCACTCCTGATAATTCTCAGCGGCTGTGGTCTTGCCCTTGCCAAGATGAGAGCCATATATATAATATGTAGGGGATGCGGGATTAGTGATGTCGTCAATGACGATGGAAGGGTCATGACAAACCACGCGCTTGCTATATTGACGAGCGCTGTAAGTTCCCTGTAAGTCAGCGTCGGTGACTGTGGTCTGCGCTGCGGAAGAGAGAGCGGAGAATGCGAATATTGGAAGTAATAGATTCTTCATAGGACTATTTTTAATTGAGAATTGAGAGTTGAACTCCAACTCTCAATTCTCAACTGATTTTACTTATGTCTTCTTGCCTTGGCTGCTGAGCCGAATACGAGGTGGCTGCCGTCCACTGTGAACGAAACGTAGAGGTCGTTCGGGTCGATGGTGTTGATGCCGAGGTAAGACTGGTAGGTCTCTGTGCCGTCATTGCCGGTAACAATGGCCTGGATGTCAGCGGTGCCGTTGTTGCAGTTTGTGACGTAAAGCTTAACCTTGGCGCCGTTCATTGCAGCGAGCCATCCAGCCCAGTCTGCATACGATTCGAGCTGAGTGCCGATAGCGGTACAAGCTGCGTAGCCATTGCCCCAGCCGTAGTTGTCGGCACGTACAACTCCATATTCGGGAGCTGTCTTGGCTGCATCGCGGAGGATTACCACGTAGTTGTTCCAGTTGCCTGCACCAGATGTGTAGTTGGTGAAGTTGAACTCGCGTGTTGCACCAGCCGGAACCTTGATGTCGTCTGTGAATACTGACCAGAACGCGTCAGAGCAGTTGGCTGCACCGAGAGAGGTTGGCTCCGGAGTGGCTACAGTAACCTTCGACTCGTTCACCTTAACTGTCACCTCAGCTGTCTTGCCGCCGTTGGCAGTGATTACCACCTTGTGCTCGCCAGCCTTTGCAGGAACAGTGGAGAAGGTAAGCTTCGAGTTGTCGAGCACCTCTGTGCGTCCGTCCTGATAAGTTCCCTTCACTTCCAAGCCAGTGGCGTCGAATGCCAGTGTGCGCTCTACACCAAGGATTGCGCTTGAGTTGAAGAAGTAATAGTTGGTGTGCTTCGGCTTGCTTGCCACCTCTATCTTCACAGGAGTGTCAACCACCTTGAAGGCTGCGCTTGCGTTGATGGTCTTGTCTGCCTGCTTGTTGAGGAGAGTCTTGTTGAGCGTAGCAACGATATACTTATCGCCGAGAGTATTGAAGTCGGGCACTACCATGAACGAGAGGTCGCTTGCAGATATCTCCTTGACAGTTCCGCCGTCGTATGTAACCTTAGCCTTGATCTGTGATGTGAAATCAGAAAGCTCAGTACCGAGGTTAACCTCTGCAGGAACATCAGTAAGCTCCATTGAGACAGGCTGCTGGTCAACAGCGTCAGTTACGTCCATCTCATCCTTGTCGAAGACGTAGTAACATCCGTCAACTGTGAAGTCGAGATAAAGATCTGCAGATTCAACGGGGATACCTGTATACTTCTGCTGCGAAACCAGGCCTTCTGTTCCTACTACGTCAGCCACAACGTCGCAGGTGTTGTCACCATAGTTGGTTACTGTGACCGTAACCTTTGCGCCGTTCATCTGAGCGAGCCAGCTTGCCCAGTCGCCTGAAGCAGTGTTGCTGTGAGTGCAGGATGCGTAGCTGTCGCCCCATCCATAGTCGTCCGAGCGGAGGCAGCAATACTCTGTCTTGTCAGCCTTGCGGAGCACCACTACGTAGTTGTTCCAGTTCCTTGCAAGTGAAGAGTAGTTGGTGAAGGTAGTGGAGTATACCTTGTTGCTCTCAATCTTGATGTCCTGATCGAGGTGAGCCTCCCACCATGCTGATGAGCAGTCTGTATTTCCGAGTGTGGTCGGCGAAATCTTCGCAGCCTGACCCTTGTTGGCATTGGCGATGGAGTCGGCGCGTTCTGTAAGCCAGTCGGGACCGTTAACGTTGAATATGTCGCTGCCCTCGCATCCGGTCAGTGCTGTCATCGCTAAAGCGGCGGCGCAGAATACGGATGCCAATTTGCTTATATGTTTCATAATAGTATTTGCTAATATTTAATAATAATGTTGTTTTTACTTGCTGAGTCTTGTAACCGGGTGAACCGTCCAACCCTTCTCCTTGAAGTAGGTGGTGTTGTCTGACGAGTTGTTGGCTGAGTTGCCAACGAGGTTCGGGTTGTTATTCATAAGGTTCTGCGAGATGGGCAGGAACTCATGGCCGGGAACGAAGTAGTCAACCGGGCTGATTACCTTATCGTCGCTACCATACTCAGAGTATGAAACCGGATCAGTGGGCAGGAAGTTGATGCCGAGACGCATAACGCTGTGCTCCTTCAACTGCTGCAGACGGTCAGCGTCATAGAAGAATCCCCAACGGAGAAGGTCGAAACCGCGACCGAACTCACAACCGAACTCCTTCGGACGCTCCACGTTGGCAATCTGCTCGAAGAGCTTGTCCTTTGTGTCGAAGTCGGCAAGCTTGAGCTTGGCGAGGTTAGCACGCTGGCGCACCTCGTTAATCCAGTCGATGGCCTGCTGTGTAGGTCCGTTCACCTCGTTCTCGCACTCGGCAGCGCGGAGCAGCACGTCAGAATAACGCATCATGCGGAGGTTGATGCCGCAGTGCAGACCGGTGGTAACAGTGCTATATAAGTTGGTGCGGATGTTGGTCCACTTTGCGATAGGAATGCCACCGTTGATGTTGTTGGTGACGAGAGTGTCCTGCGGAGTAAGCTTCTGTGTGTAAGCCACGTTGCCGTTCTCGAAGCCTTCCCAGTCCTTCTCGTATGTGCAGAGAGTCCAGTAAAGACGCGGATCGAGCTTGCCGGCTGTTGTACGCTCGCCCTTGAAGAGCTGATAGAGCCAAGGCGAAGCTGAGAGGTCAGCCCAACCGCCGAAGCGTCCCGGGCAGAGGTTCGACTCTATGGCGTGACCCTGAGTGGCGTTCGGAGAAGTGTTCACCGGTGTCCATTCGTCGTCGGTGCCCTGTGTGCCGTAGTCGAGATACTGTACCTCGAAGAGGCTCTCGGCGTTGTTCTCGTATGCCGAACCCTCGCGGAAGTTGTCGCCGTAGTTAGCCATGAGCGAGTACTTGCCATACTTCTTGTTGATGATGTCCTTCAGCACAGCGAGAGCGTCGCTATACTTGTGGCGCTGCATGAGAGCACGTGCGTAATAGCCGGCAGCGGCACCGCATGTGGCGCGGCCCTTTGCCCACTCGCCGCCCTCTTCGCGTGAGGGGAGCAGCGTGATGGCTTCCTTCAGGTCTGCCTCCACCTGATCGAGCACCTCATCGTATGAGTTGTTCTTGCCGTACAGACCGTCCAGTGTTGAGTATGTATTGTAGTCGGTGATGAGCGGCACGTTCTGGTAATAACCGGCGAGGTTATAGTAAGAGAAGGCGCGGAGGAACAGAGCCTGACCCTTGATGCGCTTCATGCTCTCTGAGAGGGCAGCGTCGTCGTTGCCGGTGCGTGAGAGGATGAAGTTGCAAACATTGATGGTGTAGTAAGCCTCACGCCAGGGCCACTCTGTTATCTCGTTGGTGATGGGAGCGTTGAAGTTGTCGAACTCGAGGTACCATACCTGCGAAGCGTTCCATACCTCGTCGCCGCGAGTCATGTCGATGGTGTATCCCACACGACCCGTAGAGCCTTCGATACGTATGTGGTTGTAAGCAGCGATGACACACTCCTCGAGGTCGTCGGAGGTGAACTTGTCCGTGGTCTGCTGGTTGGGGTTGGTAAGCTCCAACTTGTCCTCACAAGAAGTCAGCGACATGGCGCTCAGACCGAGGAATGCTGCAAGTGCATAATTATATAGTTTCATAATTGGATTTACGTTTAATCGGTTATTGGTTTTTTATTAGAATGTGAAGTGCAGACCAGCCATGAAGCTGCGTGCGCTTGGGAACGAGCAGAAGTTGTAGCCCGGTGTGAATGTGCCGCCAGCGTAGTCGACGTTATATCCCTTATAGCCAGTGAAGGTGTAGAGATTCTGAGCCGAAACATATACGCGTACGCCGCTTACCAAGCCTCTGAACCACTGGTCAGGGAAGTTGTATCCCAGTTCCACATTGGCGATCTTCCAGTATGCTGCGTTCTGGATCTTGCGTGAGCTGAAGAGGTCGTTCCAAGCGAGAGTGGCCTTGTTGGCTGCGTATGTGCGTGGTACGCTTGAGAGGTAGGTTGATCCGTCCTCAGAGAAGCGGTTGGCGTCAGCCATAGCCACGTCCTTGTTGCCCCAGCCATAGCAAGAGTTAAGGCTGTTGTAGATGTCGTCGCTTACATGATAGTTGAGCACGCCGTATGTAGAGATGCTCAGGTCGAAGTTCTTATACTCCATGTGAGCGCTCAGTCCGAAGTTCACCTTTGGCAGACCGCTGCCGAGAACTGTCTGGTCATAAGCGTCGATAACGCCGTCAGGCTCGCCGTTAGGACCAGAGATGTCCTTGTAGAGGCAGTCGCCGAGGTTGGCACCCTGCTGTGTGGCGTGATTGTCGAGGTCGCCCTGTGTGCGTGCGATGCCTTCGTAAACCCAACCGTAGAACTGACCGATCTCCTGACCTACGTATGTGGCGTAAGCGCCAGTGATGTATGAAGTTGTGCCGAAGCCGAGTGACGTAACCTTGTTCTTCAGTGTGCTGAGGTTGGCAGAAACGTCATACTTGAACGGATGGTCGTGGTTGCGGTAAGTGGCAGAGAACTCGAAGCCGCTGTTTTCCATAGAGGCAGCGTTCATCGTAACGGTAGCGTTTGCCACACCAGTCTGTGTAGGAACCGGAACTCCGTAGAGAAGGTCCTCAGAACGGTTCTTATACCACTCTGCTGTAAACTCGAAGCGGTTGTTGAACATGGCGAGGTCGATACCGATGTTGGTTGACTTCTTCTTCTCCCAAGCGATGTTCTTGTTGACGAACTCAGAAACGGCAGAACCCGTAACGACGTTGTTGCCGAAGCTGTAGGTCATGTTGTTACGCTTCATGGTCGCCATATACATATACTCGCCGATGTTCTCATTACCGAGCACACCATAGCTGGCGCGAATCTTAGCCATGTTGACAATCTTCTTGCTGATGGGGAAGAATTTCTCCTTGTCCAAACGCCAACCTACTGACACTGAAGGGAATGTGCCCCAACGGATGTCCTTGGTAAGACGTGAGCTACCATCGCGACGGATAACTGCTGAGAGCAAGTACTTCTCGTCATAGTTGTATGTCAAGCGGCCGATGTAAGAGGCGAGCGCGTGGCGATATTCGTAAGACTCTGAGTAAGTGTTGGCTGCATTCTGGAGCTGGAGGTAGTAAGGTTCTGTGAACTTGATGCCCCAGCCGGTGAGCAGGTTAGTGTTCTCTTCCTCGTATGTCAGACCGCCGAGAAGATTGATGTTGTGCTTGCCGAAGTGACCGTCATACACGAGAGTGTTCTCGATGAGGGCGTCAGAATAGTTGCGCGAGCCCTTTGTGAGGCGTTCGTTGGCCTTGTCAAGGTAAACACGGTTAGACTGAATCCATGCCGGAATCCATGTCTTGTCCTTAGCCTCTGTCTTGCTGTAAGAGAGGTTGATGTTGTAGTGAAGGCCGTGGTTCTTGAGCTTCAGACCCACCATCTTGAACAGATCGACGTCAGCAGAAGCTGTGCCTACGAAGCGGTCAACGATGGTGTTGCGCTGCAGCATGTTGTTGACGAGCAACGGGTTGGAAGCCGAGATGTCGCCGTGTACGTTGTCATAGTAAACGCCGTAGCCGTAAGCGTCGTAGCGATAGTTGTTGGCTGCACCAACCTTGTCGTCGAGCACCCATGTTGACGGGTCATAAGCCTTGATGGTAGGCTGCATGAGCAGAGTGCCGCGGAGCACGTTGGTTACGTCGCCGTAAAGACCCTGGACATACTCGCTGGCGTTGGAGAGGCCCATGTTGTCCTGATTGGAGTGAGAGTAAACCATGCTTGTGCGGAACTTGATGAACTTTGTTTCCATCGTGTTGTTCACGCGGGCTGTGTAGCGCTCGTAGTTAGGACCTGCACCCTCGAGCGTACCCTTCTGATTGAAGTAGTCGAGCGATACATTATATGTGCTCTTTGCGCTGCCGCCGCTGAGAGCCACGTTGTGGTTCTGACGGATGCCTGTCTTGAACACCTCGCTGAACCAGTCTGTATTGGTGTTGTCCTGGAAGTGATAACGTCCGTCTTCGCCCATCTTATAACCGCCGGGAAGCGTTGTGCCAGAGTTTGCGCAAGCCTGACCGATGTAATTGCTGTACTGGTCGGCGTTCATAACGTCATAAACGTCGCCGGGGATGACGTCAGCTCCGAAGTAGCCAGAATAGTTGACCTTCAGAGGCTGGTCCTTCTTGCCGTTCTTAGTTGTGATGATAACCACACCGTTGGCAGCACGCGAACCGTAGATGGCACCTGCCGAAGCATCCTTAAGAATCTGGATGGTCTCGATGTCGTTAGGCGAGAAGTCGCGAATGGTGGTACCCATAGGCACACCGTCGACTACGTAAAGAGGAGCTGTGCTGCCGAACGAACCGATACCGCGGATGCGTACTGACGGGTCGGCACCAGGCTGACCGTCCGATGTGATCTGAACGCCAGCAACCTTACCCTCAAGCATTGTTGAGATGTTAGAGTTAGAGACTTTCTTCATCTCCTCAGCGTTAACGATGGCAACAGAACCAGTGAGGTCAGCCTTCTTCTGTGTACCGTAACCTACTACTACGACCTGATTGAGGACGTTGTTGTCCGGTGTGAGCTGAATCTTCTCTATAATAGCGCGTCCACGAACTGCCACCTCGCTGGTCTTATAGCCAAGATAGCTGACAATAAGCGTAGCGTTTGATTCGACATCCAACGAGAATTTTCCGTCCATGTCGGTGACTGCGCCAGTCTTCGAATTCTTAGCCTTGATGGAAGCACCCATAAGCGGAGCGCCAGTCTCGTCGACAACCTGACCCTGCACCTTAATGGTGGGGGCTTGTGCTATGGCTGCATTGGCTGTGACCGGGGCAACAACTGTTGCACCGCCAACTGCGCCGAGGCATAGCATCATTGAGAATACTTCTTTCCTCATTGTTTCTGATTTTAGGTTTTTTAATTATTATTTAGTTACAATTTTTTATTTCTCTTAGGTTTGAGATTGCCATTAGCTTTTAGCTTTAGGATAAAGGTGATAACGAACGACTGTCTTACATGTATTGGTAACATGAATGATTTGTGCACCCGTGAAATTTACAGTGGCAAAATTACACTTATTCACTATTGGTTAGGTGGACAAACGCTATAAAAAAGGTGGACAAACGCTGTAAACATGCTGTTTTTACCTTATTTGTGGTTTTCTCCACCCGCTGTGTTCCTACACAGTGTTTTTGATATAAATCATGTGGGTGGACAAGTTAAATTAAGAGGTGGATAATGAAAAGGTAAGAAAAGGGTGTAGAAAACGTTCACTTTTACTCGTGTTTTCTTAAAGAGCCACTTTAGCAATCTTATAGAGCCTCTCTTACATTCTAAAAGAGCCACTATTACACTCTAAAAGAGGCTCTTTTATAACGCAAGAGAGGCTCTTTTATAGTGTAATAGTGGCTCTTTTAGAAATTAACAGTTGATAACATATATTTTTGCCCCTTATTCGCGGTACGAAGAAGGTGCCACGCCATACTGTTTGGTGAAGCAGCGTGTGAAGTATTTGGGGTCGTTGAAGCCCACGCGGTATGCTATCTCCGTGATGTTGCGGTTGGCGACATTGTCTTTCAGCATGCGCTTGGCGATGTCCAGACGGTAATTGCGGATGAACTGTGAGGTGGGCAGTCCGGTTTCAGCATTGAGCTTTTTGCTGAGCACGGCGCGGTTGATGCCGATGGCGTCTGCCAGCTCCTGCGCTCCGAACTTGGAGTTGCTGAAGTTGCGTTCCATCGTCTCCATCACCACCTCCATGAAGGGGCGCTCGTTAGCCACGGTCTCTTGGCGGTCAGCTTCGATGGTCTTCTGCTGGCTTTCCTTGTAGCGACGCTGGTTTTCCAGAATCTGCTTGATGCGCGTCTGCAGTTGTCCCGGCTCGTCACTCTTCTTGAGGGCTTCCTCTATAGGCTGATAAAGCGACTTCACTTCACGCTCGCGCATCTTCTCCATGCGGCGCTTAAAGACGTAGCGAACGGCTACGCCTATACATATTAATATAATAAGCACGAACCACCAGCTCTTATAGAAGTAAGGCGTGACGCTTACGTCAATGGATATGGTCTGATTGTTGTCAGCTCCTATGTAGGGCGAATATCTTACCTCAAACTTGTAGTCGCCGGCGGGTAGGGTGGAGTAGCGCACGCTGTGCTGACCCGGCTGCAGCTTCACCCATTCCTTTTCGTATCCCTTCATGCGGTAACTGTAGACACCTTGGTTCTCTCCCGTATAGTTGAGAGCCGAGAAGCTGATGCTGAACGAACGGTCGCTCTCGTGCAGCCTTATCTTTTTGGCAGTCGTTATGTTCTCCTTCAGATGATTGCTTCCGGCGAAAACGGTCTGATTGTTGACGCTCAGTTCGGTGAAGCGCAGGTTGAATTTGTCGTTGTAAGTGTTGCTTACGCCGTTGACAACCATCAATCCGCTCTCCGTTCCGAGATATATGGTGCCCTTCTTGTTGCGTATGGCTCCATTATAAAAGAACTGTGAGCTGATCAGTCCGTCTTCCTCCGTGTAGTTATTGAACTGGCGTGTCTTAGGATTGAAGACCGAAAGACCGTGGCTTGTGGTTATCCACAACTGTCCATGATTGTCCTCCACGATGCCCGTAACGGTGTTGTTGGCAAGTCCGTCAGCTGTGGTGAAGGTCTCGATGTGCGTCTTGCCGTCCTTGTCGCGTGTCTGGCAGTACATGCCGTAGCCGTTGCTGCCCATCCAGATCTTTCCGTCGCGAGTCTGACAGAACGCCAGAATCTTGTCGATGATGCGGCTTTCGGGGCGGTCGAGCTTGTAAGGCTGGTACTTGGCGGTGAAGAAACGCTTGCCATTTCGACGCGATTTCAGATTGACGCTAACCATTCCGCGTATGCTGCCCACCATGAGTGTGCCGTCGCGGGTGACCAACGAACCTACACAACCCTTTATGTCGCGGCATCCGGGGAACGGATCTTCCAGGCGTTGCTTGCGCAGATCATAGAAGAACAGACCCTCGTTGGCACCTATCCACATACCTTCATTAATGCGGTCGTAAGCCAATACACCTATGAAGGTAAGCAGCGGCTGGTGTTCGCCGTCCACGTTCAGACGCTGTATGTTGTTGGGTTGCTTGGTGTTAGCTATTGCCACGCCGCCTCCCCACGTGCCAATCCATAGGTTGCCTTTTGCGTCCGCCGTAATAGCGGACACCGAATTGTGAGGCAGGGCTGAATTGTCGGTGCGGTAATGCACGAATCCTTTGGAGCCGGGACGCATACAGCAGAGTCCGCCTTCCATCACGCCCACCCACAGCGTGCCGTCCGATGAGGCATACATAGAGTTGACGGCGTTGCGTGAAAGCGATGTCGGATCGTTGGGATTGTTGGCGTAATTGGTGATAAGCAGTTGGCGTGGCGTGAGTTTCACGATGCCACCCGTTTCGGTTCCTACCCATACCTGACCGTTATTCACGAAGAGTGAGTTGACAAAGTTGCTGCTAAGGGGATGAATAGGGCTGGTGCAGTTCCAGTGTTCAACGAATCCCTCACGGTCGTCGATGATGTCCACGCCGCACAATGTGCCGACAAGCAGACGGTTTTCTGGTGCAACGGCAAGGCTTGTCACCACCTCATGCTGCAGCGTATGGCGTGCGTCGTAAGTGTGAAACTCGCGTCCGTCACTGCAGAACAGTCCTCCGTTGGTGGCAAGCCATATCTTATTGTTATACCTTATTATACTGGCAGCATAATTGTTGCCCATCGGGGCGAATATGTGTGTGAGGTCCTTGGCTATGAGCTTTCCATTCTTCTCCATGTATTCGCTCACGCGTCCGTTAATGCACACCACCACGGAGCCGCGGTTATATACGTCACACATTCCGAATTCGGGCACACTGTTGGGGTAATGGGCTGACTGAACTGACATTACACGGCCCTTCTTGTCGAAGGCGATGCGGATGATTCGGGACGTGCTGGCTATCCATATACATCCCTTTGCGTCGCAATATGTGCGGATGCAAGTTTCGTCCCACACGCTTTGCAGCTGCTTCTCCACTTCCTTGTTCACGCATTCGGGGATGACGGGGCTCATTGTCTCAAGGCTGAGCACCTGCGGACCTTCCTCAAAAGATATCCAAAGGCGGCGAAAACGGTCCTCGCTTACGTTGCGTGTGCTGTTGCTGCGAAGTGCTGTCGGAGAAGCCGTATAGCCGAGGCTCGTCATCTTATATCCGTCGTAACGCACCAGTCCGCCTCCGTGCGTGCTTATCCACATAAATCCGTACGAATCCTTGAATATGTCATCGGCGAAGTTATTGGGCATACCGGTTGCCATGTTGAGGTAACTCGCCAAATATTTGCCCGCTTCACGGCTTTGGGCAAAGCCAAGAAGCGATGTCATCAGCATAGCAATCAGCAGTATGATATGTCTCATTTATGTAGTTTTTAGGTTTGAGTGTAGGTTTTACAATCTTTTGCAAAGGTAACAAAAAAATATGGATAAAGTAGGTACTATATGATGAAATTCGTAATTTTGCAGTAAATACACAAAGCATAGTGGAATAAGAATGAAAACATTAATCACATAAACATACAAAGATACGTATATGACACGAAACAAAATTGTCTACATTGCCATTGTGGCGTTGCTCGGAGCGTCGCTTCTGCTCGGTTTTGCTGAGGAAGTGTTCCGTTTGGATTTGGGCAGCACTTCATGGGCAGCACATTGGGCAACGTCGCCCGTGGCTTTGGCATTGGGCTTCGCCTTCGCCCTTATCTTCGGCAAGACCTTCCCCGACTTCAACAAGGTGATGTCGAAGAAGCTCCTTCAGTATTCTGTCATCGGACTTGGCTTCGGAATGAACGTCAATGCGGCGTTAGCATCAGGAAGCGAGGGAATGATGTTCACCATTGTGAGCGTGTTCGGCACGTTGGCTCTTGGTTGGCTGTTCGGCAGAAAGCTTCTTAAGGTGGACTCGCAGGCCAGTTATCTGCTCAGTTCAGGTACTGCCATCTGTGGCGGTTCGGCAATAGCCGCCGTCGGTCCCATCATACGTGCAAAGGCGGAGAGCATGTCTGTGGCGCTCGGCGTGGTGTTCGTGCTCAACGGCATTGCCCTCTTCGTGTTCCCATACATCGGCGACTATCTTGGCATGACGATGAAGCAGTTCGGTATGTGGGCGGCAATAGCCATACACGACACCTCTTCTGTAGTGGGAGCAGGTGCTGCTTACGACCAGATGCACCCTGAACTGGTGGCATCGCAGGGTGTCAGCGCCTTGGAAGTGGCAACCACCGTCAAGCTGACGCGTGCCTTGTGGATAGTCGTTCTGGCGCTCGTCACCCCCTTCTTCTTCCGACAGTCGTTGGCAGCGGAGAGTGGCAAGCAGAAGCCGTGGTACTCATGCGTCCCACGATTCATCATCTGGTTTATCATTGCCATCCTCTTCAATACCTACATCCTCAGCAATGCTTCGCTCCTCGGTGACAGCGTAGCCGGCATGGGTGGTGCCTTCAGTGGAGCCGTCAACAAGCTTGCCAAGCACCTCATCACTCTCTCGCTCTTCTTCATAGGAGCTTCGCTCACCCGCGAAACCCTGCGCAGCGTAGGTGCACGCCCACTCGTCCAAGGCATTATGCTATGGATAAGCATCAGCTTGCTGAGCTTAGCGTATATTGAATTTGGAATTATGAATTAGGAGTTATTCGTAACTCCTAATTCGTAATTCTTTAGAATGGGAACAGCAGCGGCAATACGCCTATCATTACGATTCCCATTATTATCTGCAACGGCAATCCCACCTTTACATAATCCATAAACGTATAGCCGCCTGCCTGCATAACCAGTGCGTTTGGCGGCGTAGAGAACGGTGAGGCGAAGCACATGCTTGCTCCCAAGGTCACGGCGAACAGCATAGGGTAGGGGCTTACGCCGATGGCAGCTGCCGAAGTGAGAGCAATGGGCGACATAAGCACAGCCGTAGCCGTGTTGCTGATAAACATTGTGAGGAACGATGTGGTGAAGTAAATGCCGGCGAGAAGAGCGTAAGGACTTGCCTGACCGAGGTTGTCGGCGAGCAGACTTGCCACAAGAGCCGATGCTCCCGTCTTCTCCAATGCCACCGACATCGGCAGCATGGCGGCTATGAGCACGATGCTCTCCCAGTTGATGGTCTTGTAAGCTGCCTCCACGGAGCGAATACATCCACTTATGACCATCAGCAGTCCGGCTATCATCACGGCTGTGACTGGAGCTACGGGGATGAAGTCGAACACCATCATCGCTATCATGGCGAGCATGATGACACCGGCAAGCGGAGCCTTATAATCGAGCGTCACACGTGATGCCTGCTCCAAGGGCTGACCAATGACCACGATGCCTTCAGCCACATCAGCGATGCGCTGTATGTTGTTCCATTTTCCCTGAATCAGAAGAATGTCGCCCTGACGGAACTCCATGTCCGCAAGATTGTCGTTGACGTAGCTATCGCCACGTCTTACGCCCAGCACGTTAACATTATAGAGTCGGCGCAGACCTGCATCCTTCAGCGTCTTGCCGCACAGACGAGAATTGTGCATCAGCACTATCTCGGCTATACCTATATCATAGAACGCTATTTCTTCTGTGGCTTTCTTCAGTCCCATGTCAGAAGCAAGGCTTTCCGCCTGTTTGCTGTCGCCACTTACGTAAACGATGTCGCCGTCCGTAAGCTTCGTGTCAGGACCAGCAAGACGCTGCTCCACCTCCTTTATCAGCGACGAATGGCCTTTCTTTATGCGTCTTACCTCCAGCACGGTCAGCCCGTAACGGTGGTGAATGTCCAGTTCGGCAAGGGTCTTTCCGTTTGCAAGCGAATCGGCTCCGACTGTGAAGACAGCGAGATTGTCCGTAAGACGATATTCTTCCATGAGATCGTCTAATGACTTGCCGCGTGCCGGACGATTGTCTCCGTCTTGGTTCTTGCTGCCGTTAAGGAAGCGCTTGCTGAGAGGCTGCAGCACGATGATGCCCACCACGATGCAGACAATGCCTACAGGGAGGAAGCTGAAGAAGCGAAGCGGCTCGAAGCCGTTCTCCGTCAGCGCGTCCTGGATGACAAGGTTGGGAGGCGTACCGATCAGAGTGAGCATGCCACCCATACTGCTGGCAAACGCCAAAGGCATAAGCAGGCGGCTCGCCCTTATCTTGGCTTTCTGTGCCAGACTCACCACGATGGGCATCATGAGAGCCACGGTGCCGGTGTTGCTGACGAAGGCTCCGATGACAGCCGTCACCACCATAAGCAGCAGAAACAGTCCTAACTCGTTGTCGCCAGCCAATGTCATCAGCTTGCCAGACGCTTTCTTAGCCAGACCAGTCTGCACGATTGCACCGCCCACTACGAACAGTCCCACCATCATTATCACCACTGAGTTGGAGAATCCCGAGAGAGCCTCCTGCGGAGTGAGTATTCCAGTGAGCAAAAGGGCGACGAGGGCGCACAAGGCGACGAGGTCGGAACGAACTTTGCCCATGGCGAAGAATACTGCCGATAGGGCGAGGATAATGAGTGTTGTTATCATATACTGTTGTCTATAGTCTATTTTGGGCTATTCGTGGTTTAGATAACTACTCCCGTTCCGCTGCATGTAACCATCAGCATCGAACCAGTCTCTCCTACAGTCTCATAGTCAAGGTCGATGCCCACAACGGCGTTGCATCCCATCTCGCTGGCTCTATCTATCATTTCCTGCATGGCTGTGTCCTTGGCTTCGCGCAGCACCTTCTCGTACGATCCGCTTCGTCCGCCGAAAAAGTCGCGTATGCCAGCGCAGAAGTCCTTTATGAAGTTGGCACCGATAATGGTTTCGCCAGTAACAATGCCTCTGTACTCTTTAATGGGGTGTCCCTCAAGGGTTGGTGTTGTTGATAAAATCATAATTATATTATTTAGTTTGGTTCTCTTTTATAGACGTACGAAAAGCATGAAATGTTGCATCGAAAGTGGTGTTTTTTCGATAAATTAACGAAAAATTATTACTACGTAAGCACGATTTTAAACCGTCTGTTCCTCCTTTCCTGCACTTTAATCCTAAAACGCAATTACATGGGTTGCACAGTATGCTTATTATGCTTAACTTTGCATTATAGGAGCGCGTACAGTACCCCTTTTTAATATGCGATTTGATTTAATAATAGTGTAAGAAAATAATATTTGTATAATATGTACTAAATGTTGGAGAAAATGTTCATTTTTACATGTAAATATACTAACTTTGCACCTACAAAATTCTTTAAAATCTAATGAGCACAATTATTGATTATCTTGACAAAGCGGACGCAAGCACGACAGTGGCACTCAACTTCGACGGAGGCAGCATAATGGACTCCATGTCAGAGGTTTTCTCTTCCCGCCTGTTGTGGGTGCCGATCGCCTTGGTGTTCCTTTATCTTCTCTTTAAGGCGGATGCAAAGAACAGACAGCGCGTGCTGATAATCCTGGCCGTAGCTCTGACTGTGACGCTTTGCGACCAGCTGACGTCCCACGTCATGAAGCCTTACTTCGCACGTCTTCGTCCGTCGCATACGCCGGGCGTGGAGAATTTGCTCCATTACGTCAACGGATATCGAGGCGGTCAGTACGGCTTCTGCTCCAGTCATGCGTCCAACTCGTTCGGCGTGGCAACCTTCATAACGCTGATGACGCGACGAATGAGGATAGGCTTTGCGTTCTTCGCACTCTCGCTTTGCGTGGCATACTCGCGCATCTATCTCGGCGTACATTATTTCGGCGATGTCTTCGTAGGTACAGCCATCGGCATTGCCATCGGTTTCCTCGTCTTCTATATGCTTCCGAAGAACTGCCGTCAGACATGGCTCTCAAGACGTGTTGCCCAGAAACGCTGCGCAGACATGGAGCGTCTGACCTCCAACGGTCATCGTCTCCGTCTCCCCATCTTCCTCCGCTCGGTTTTCTTCCGTACAGCCAAGCGCCGTTACATTAATATGTAGGAATATTAAATGATATACAAAACAAGGGTGTGCATTCTTTTCCTGTTCAAGGAAGAATGCACACCCTAATTGTTTTAATTCAAAACTCCTAACTCCTAATTCATTTCGCCCGTTCTCCCCATAGCGTCTGATAGTCGCGCTTGGCGGCAGGGGCGGTCCATTCTGTCGGTACGAACTGCCAGTTGTTGTGGGTTTTAGGAGTGATGGGCGAATGCTTGCGCACGTACTTTATTATGTAGTCGCGCAAGGTGTAGTCGCCTCGCCATGTGATGCGGCTCTCGAGCTGTGCCTTGTCTATTCCTGCACCCTTGGTGAGCAGTCCGCCACCACCTGCGGCACGATAGCTGTTTACAGCCACGCGATATGTGCGGGTCTCGTCAAACGGCGTGCCGTCCGCCATGCTCTTTATGACGATGCGCTCTCCGTTAGGCTTCGTAACGTCCACGTCGTAGATGATGCCGGCTGCCGTGTCGAGATTGTAGAAAGGCTTCTTCAGTCCGAAGAACTTGTCGCGTGACGCGTCGCGGTTGTTCATACATATAAGATGGTCGTCGGGAGATGTCATTGTTGTCACCCATCCGTCATAGCTCTTCTCAAGATACTGGCGAATCTCCTTGCCCGTCAGCGTCATTACGCACAGATCGTTCTCGTAGCTGTAGAGCTTATACATGTCAGCCAAAGTTGCCGGACCGCTCTTCACGGTTACGTCGAACGAAAGTGGACTGGCAAACGAAATGTCTGCGCCACTTGTGCTCAGCATCACGTCATGCACGAAATCCACGAGTGTGTTCGGACCGAAATAGCAATCGCGTGACGTCATAGACGTCGTGAACGAGCCGACTTCCGTACCCACGTATTTCTTCACTTCGTCTATCTGACTTTCGAAGGCGTCCATGTATTTCTGATTGACAGGGCGCTTGCCCATGTCCACGATGTTCACTTTCAGCTTCTTGTTACGTCCCTTCTTGCTCACCTCAAGCTCCGCGTCGGCAACGTACATGGCGTTGTTGGCTGGATTGACGATGACGGTTACGGATCCGTCCGCGCTTTTAACCTCCTCATAATGCGTAGAATGATCGTGTCCGTAGAATATCACGTCGAAGCCAGGCACTTGGCGTGCGATGTCGTGTGTGGCGTCGTTTAGCGAACCGTTGGTGAGGCTGCGGTCGTTGATGCCGGTGTGGAACAGTCCCACGATGACGTCAGGGCGTTCCTTCTTCTTGACCACCTCCATCCATTTGCGTGCTGACGATACAGCGTCCTCAAAGCGGAGTCCGCTCCACAGCTCCTCCGACAACCATGAAGGCACACCCGGCGTGATCAGTCCTATTACGGCTATCTTGATGCCGTTGCGCTTGAAGACGGTGTAAGGCTTGAGGTAGGGTAGACCGGTGGCAGTGCTGACGATGTTGGCGCCAAGCATATGGCACTTCAGCTCCTTCACCCACTTGTCGTAAACGTCATGTCCTGTCTCCACGTCGTGGTTGCCCATAGTCTGCACGTCGTAGCGCATGAAGTTGCTCACCGATGCCGCGATGTTCTCAGTGTCGGTCTTCTCATAATTATAATATGTGACGACGGGCTGTCCTTGCAGCACGTCGCCGGCGTCCATCAGCAACAGACGGTCACCGTAGATGGTGCGGAGTGAGTCGACGTAAGACGACACGCGTGCGAGCGAGCCGTTTGAAGGCTGCTGATTGATGAAGTCGTACGGGAAAAATCGTCCGTGCACGTCGGTCGTCTCTATCATTCTTATCTTTACAGTCTTGTCCGTTTTGCTTCCTGCATAGGAGGCGGCGGATAAGGCGAAAGCCATAAACATGGTCGCCAATGCCTTGGTATGATTTGTTTTCATTATATAAATTGTTAGTTTTTAGACTTTCAAAGTTACGGCTTTTGCGCTATATCCACAAATAATAAGTATGGTTTTTCTCTATGTCCTATTCGGACAGGGATTTCGCAGATGGTGTTTTAGTTAGAGAGTATGCTATGGCAAAAATGGCGTTTACGTTAAAATAAACCAAGAAGTTTGGCGGCGTGAGGGGAAAAATGTATCTTTGTATAAGATTGGCAGCATTTCAGCAATTGAAGCGAGCTTCATTGCGTTCGATTTGCACAATCTTTGTATCCTAATTCAGTTAAATGTTTAAAAGGAGAAGATTATGAGAAAGATAGAAGAACGATATATAAGCTTGCTGACTGATTTCGGTTTCAAGCGCATCTTCGGGACAAAGCCCAACAAGGATTTGCTCATCAACTTCCTGAATTCGCTGTTTTCAGGTTTTCAGGTTATCAAGGACGTGAAGTACTTGAACAGTGAGCATGTGGGGGATGTCTACGCTGAACGCAAGGCCATCTTCGATGTGTATTGTGAGAATGAGCGTGGTGAGAAGTTCATCGTGGAGATGCAGAATGCTTACCAGAAGTATTTCAAGGATCGCTCTTTGTTCTATTCTACTTTCCCTATCCGTGAACAGGCTCCAAAGGGAGCTGACTGGAACTTCAAACTTGAACACGTATATACTGTAGCTCTACTGAACTTCGACTTGGAAGAGGAGGCTTTCGACCAAGACGACATCAACCATGATGTGGGCTTGCTCGACAAGAAGACGCACAAGGTATTCAACGACAAACTTTCTTTCAAGTATGTTGAGATTGCGAAGTTCGACAAGACGGAAGATGAGCTTGTCACGCTTTACGACAAGTGGCTGTATGTATTGAAGAACTTGTCTCGACTGGATGAGCGACCTGCTGCTCTGAAAGAAAAGGTTTTTACGAAACTTTTTGAGGAAGCAGAGATTGCCAGGTTCACCCCTACAGAATTGAAGGAATATGAGGATAGTTTGAAGGCATATCGTGATGTTAAGAACTCTATAGATACGGCGTTGGAGAAGGGACGTGAGGAAGGAAGAGTTGAAGGACGTGCGGAAGGTCGAGAGGAAGGTAAGAATTTGAAGGCTATTCAAATAGCTAAAAAGATGCTTGCTGCTGGTATGGATATTGATACCATCATAAATATGACTGATTTATCAAAGAGCGAGATAGAAAAGTTGTAAAAATTTTTGTTCGCTTTTAGGCATTTTTAGTTACCTTTCCTCTATAAAACAAAAATGAATATCTCCGCAAAAGGTAACTAAACATCTGTATAATTAAAATGAGGCACACAAACTTTCAGGCCCAAGCGCAAACAAGGACCTACTCATATAGTTATACTTTCCTCTTCGAGTTTGTACTCAAACTGGCTTCCATAGCCG
>OLSD01000555.1_pt1 | contig 36830 bp, 22 predicted proteins | sample 1672211 | NCBI WGS metagenome assembly OLSD01 (sample SAMEA3136659, study PRJEB25190) | human gut metagenome | reverse complement strand
ATGTTTCCGGATAACCTGTCAAGGCACAACTACTGGTTCGGTGAACTGCAAAGATCCATCGAAGGAAAGCCTGTCCAGCCGGACGAATACAAAGATTTTCCAAATGAAAAAGAACGCAGACTGATGGAAAAAAGTGCGACCTGCCTGCACAATAATCTCGTTTACATCAAAGAGCATTATCCGGAAGTCACAGCCACCTTTCTGGAAAACGCAAGCAGACTGAAACGCGATCTTTTGCAGAACAGAGAAAGCTTTTTTATTCAGAAAGCCAAAGATTATCCGGATCATGCCAACTCCGATGCCTACCTGATCGGAAAAGCCAGATACAAAGATCACGATGAAGAAAAGGCGGCAGCTTTCGAAAAACAGTACGGCGGAGAAGGAAAAGAAATATCCTTTGATCTTATGAACTGCCTGATCAATTATGAAGTACAGGAGATCATAGAGCAGATGGAGAGGATATTGAATTGAGGAAAGTCGAAGTGCAAGAGTTAAGATATTATAGATATGTGATTTTATTTAATGGACAAATTAAAAATGAAAAAGCGATTATTAAGATATCTGATTTGTCAGAACTAAAATTAATTAATAAAGGCAGGATGCATTTGTTTGATGAAGAAATACTTCCTGTTTTACCGGCTATAGAGTATTGCCTTCATATGCCAAGAACAGAATTGGATACATATGATACTGATACGGAGATATTGGATAGAGCGTATGATGTTTCTCATGATATCGTGATTATGCCGGAGAGGTTCATTTTTGGAATACATTTACTTCATGCTACACTTATTATATATTCTGATGATTGCTCAGAAGAGATAAAAAAGTGAGGTAAAAAAAATAAAAGCTGAATTAGGGGCAGTATCTGTACTAGAACTGTCACAGGATCTGCTTGTAAATCAATGGAATATTCTTTTTGAAAACAGAGTGTTCCGAAATAGAAAAAAACTGAAAGATATTAACGAGCAGTATCTTTTGGATGAAGACACGCAGTTACTATTGCCAGTATTATATACTGCCAGACAGTATGGAAAAGTAGATGCTGTGTATAAGAGCATTTTTAATACTACAAATATATTTGAAACATGTACAAAATTAATATGGAATCAATTAGTACATCATAATGCACTAATGTCATGTAAAGATTTTTCAAAAGCAGATGTGGAAGAGTTTAGAAAAATATATGAAGACGGTTTAAGACATGCAGAGAAGACAACAAGGCTAAATGTTGTTATTACGATGCCTGGTGTTCCTAGAAGACAGGTAACTTATGGTGGTTTGGCATCAAAACTTCCTAACGATGAAAAAAAGATTATCAGATTGTTAGGTGTACATCGTGCAATTGCAAAAGAAGCAGTGTTGATTGAATTGCCAGTAGTAGAATACGCCCTATTTGAAAAACTTAACGAATTAGAGATTAATTGTATACGAGAAACAAATAATAAGTATGTGAATAAGGCTTTACGAGATATTGGAAAGATGCTGGAAAAAAAGTTTACGCAAGTACAGTTGTGGGCAGTAAGTAGAGCAAAACATATTACAGTATTTTCAGATTTCCCAGTTGGGCTGGCAATAATAGGAAATTCTGATACATCGTTACAGGGGTATAAGGAAATCTCGTATAGGCCAATAAGTCCGTTAACAAGGTGCTTACAAAATGAGATGAAAAAACATAGACAAATACATTATGGTATTCAGTGTAAAATCGCATTTGCGGAGTGTGTACTAAATGATGAAGAGAATCGAGCTATTAGAGCTTGTTCGAATGTACTGGTTTCTTCTTTAAAAAAATTAAGTAAAGAAAATCAAAAGCTGCAAATTTCGTATGGTGAGACATTAACCGTATCAGATTTAAAAAAAATTTATTAATGATAATATAGATGCAGACATTTTGCATATATCAGGACATGGTTACTATGATCGAAAAAGAAATATAGCAGGTCTGATGGTAGGAAATGAATTTTGGATGGCTGATGAGAATGATTATAGGGTTCCAGCGGTTGTAATTTTAAGTGCGTGTCATGTTAGCCCAAGAGGAAGTGGAACCGTGAATATTGCAGATATGTTTGTGCGTGCAGGTGCAGAAGCTGTATTAGGGACATTTATTCCGATAAATGCAAAGAGAAATATGATTTTCATTAATCGGTTTTATACTTATATAGCTGAAGCACAAAAAGGAAGTAGACAATATAAAACATTGTCAGAAATGTGGACAGGTGTGGTTGCAACGAACGCTATTCATGAAATAGCAGAAACGTCTAAAAAATTTTTTGATTGGATATGGGGATTGAATAGCAAAGGAAAAATACGAATGATGGATTTTGCCATGGAAAGAAGTGTTGGAAGATTGCGTGGGTCAACTGTGTATGCAGATACTATTTTAGTAGTAAAAGAAATGCTTCATGAAGAAGGATTAGATGGGAAATTTGATGATATTCTTAATCAGAAAAATTATTTTCCAGAATCACTTTTTTATCAGTGGATAGGTTTTCCGGAGAACATTTTTTTGTATGATATAAATGAGCAAAATTAAGTTTGATGTGCAAATATTTATGAAAAAAATAGAATGAATGCTTATTTTATGGTAATGCAAATAGTCTCTTACTTGATTAAAGTAATGAGGTAAAACAAATGGAAGGAAAAAAGAATATGGCATACGGAAAAGCAATCGAATTATTTTTGGTAAACGGAACAGCGGACAGTCTTGTAACAGCGGAATTATCGAACTGGAATGGAAAAGCAATCAAGATTCCAAGAACAGAAGTACACGACTGCGACCGGGAAGATATGAAAGGGGCAGGTGTTTACTTTCTGTTTTGCCAGGAAGAGGACGGAGATGCCTCCGTATACATCGGTGAGGCAGAAAATGTACTGGAAAGACTGAATCAGCATCTGAGAGATTATCAGACAGGGAAAGAAAAATATTACTGGAATACAGCGGTGATCTTTGTCGGAAGAGATCTGAACAAAGCACTGATTCGTTATCTGGAAAATCGCCTGGTAGAAATTGCACGTGACAGTAAAAGTTATGTGGTCCTTACCAAAAACACCTATAAGAACACTGTGATGAAAGAATCACAGGTCGCAGTGATGGAAGAATTTATCGAAAACGTAAAAATCCTGATCAGCACGCTTGGCTATAAGGTGCTGCTTCCGGCACCACAAGCAACAGACGATACCATTTATTTGTACTGCAAAGGATCCGGTGCGAGTGCAAAAGGCTTTGTCAGTGCCGGAGGATTTACCGTGCTGAAGGATTCGATCGTTTCGGATCATATCGTTCCATCATTGGAGACAAGAGGAAAAACATACTACAATCTGAGAAATAAACTGGAAGTAGACGGTGTGATTTCAGAGAGAAAATTTGTCCGAAATTACGAGTTCAGTGCTCCGTCAGCCGCATCCGCAGTGATCCTCGGACATACCTCAAACGGAAATATGGACTGGAAAACAGCAGGTGGAGTGAGGCTGAAGGATCTTTAAAGAGCATCAAGTACAGAAGAATGCCAGAGGCATTCTTGAACTGGAATAATTGGGAGAAGTAAGAATGTCTACATTGGATACGATATGGGAATATGCTTTTTTTCAGGATGGGGTAAAGAAGAAAATAAGGCTCCAGATAGGGGATATCTGCTCAAGTGAAGAGGAGTTTGATATTCTAGTGTATTCCGCTTTTAAAAATGATTATGCAGCAACAGCACGTTCGTTAATAGGAGCATTGTGGCTTCAAAGAAAAATTTCAGTGTCTGCCTTGGCGGCGGATCCGGCTATCGATTTAAAAGAATATGGATGCTGGCTGTCAAATACAATAGATGACAACTTTATCCAGCGTGGAATAAAGATACAGAAACCTGGTTAAAAGAAGCAGTTGGCAAGTTGAAAAATATTGCAGATGAGAAAGAGAGCGAGAGATAGATGAAAGTTTTGGTAATTCCTGATGTACATCTGAAACCGCAGATGTTTCGGCAGGCAGCAGCTATTATGAATACAAGGGTGGCAGATCGTGCAGTATGTCTGATGGATATTCCGGATGACTGGGACAGAGAATATGACATTGCACTTTATGAAGAAACATACGACGAAGCGATAAGATTTGCTGCAAGATTTCCGGATACCGCTTGGTGTTACGGAAATCATGACCTCAGCTACTTCTGGCACTGCCTTGAGAGCGGATACAGTTCCATGGCATCCGCAACGGTACAGAGAAAGCTTCTGGAACTTCGCAGGACGGTTCCGGAAGATCATCCGATCCAATTTGTTCAGAAAATTGACAATGTGCTGTTTTCCCATGGCGGAGTGCTGAACTATTTTGTTGAGGAATATGTTCCAAAATCAAAATACCACGATGTAGATGCCGTTGTGGAAGAAATCAACAAATTGGGACGCTTAGAGATGTGGAATGACATGTCACCTGTCTGGCTGCGTCCGCAGCGTCCCGGCATACGTCTGTATAAGCCGCGGAAACTGCTCCAGGTGGTAGGACACACACCGATGGATAAAATAACAAGAGAAAAGAATCTGATCAGTACGGATGTATTTTCCACTTACCGGGACGGCAGACCGATCGGAACACAGGAATTTTTGCTGCTTGATACCGTAACCTGGGAGTATAAGGGGGTAAAATGTCTGTGACCGAAGATGAAAAAGTAATTTACAAATTTTTAAGATCAAGGGTTTTCAAAAGATATATCTGCATTTTATTATGCCTTGTTTTATATATTACTGTGCTTCCCCTTTCTGTATCGGCAGAGGAAGCAAAAAACCGAACAGTCAGAGTAGGCTGGTATGAAGGAACTTATAATACCACAGGACCAGACGGTAAGAAGAGAGGCTACAGTTACGAATATCAGCAGGCAGTAGCTGCACATACAGGATGGAAGTATGAATATGTGGAGGGAAGCTGGGCAGAACTGATGAATATGTTGAAGAGTGGAGAGATCGATCTGATGGGAGGCATCTCCTATACAGAGGAACGTTCCACTTCCATGCTCTTTTCAGAACTGCCTATGGGCGAGGATAAGTATTACCTTTATGTAAATCCTTCTGATACGGATATTTCAGCTTCAGATCTGACTACATTGAATGGGAAGAGAATCGGGGTGCTGCCGGATACACTTTCTGCCAGACGGTTCTGTGAGTGGGAGAAAAGCCATGGAGTAGACACGCAGCAGGTTGATATTACCAGCACAGATGATGCCCGTCAGAAATTACACAATCAGGAAATTGACGGATTTGTTTTAAATGAGTCTCCACAGTGGGAAAGAGACAACATTTCTCCTGCACTTCTGATCGGCGGTTCCTATAATTATTTTGCGGTCAGCAAAAAATGCCCGGATCTGAAAGAGGAGCTGGATCAGGCAATGCGGAAGATAGAAAAAGAGAATCCTTTTTATAAAGAAGATCTTTATAAAAGGTATCTTTCAGCAAATCCCATTGAAACTCTTACGGATGAGGAACAGAACTGGCTGGAACAGCATGGAGCAGTCAGGATTGGATACCTGAAAAAGGATGTTGGTATCAGTCTGGTGGATGCAGAGTCAGAGGAACCGGTAGGAATTCTTAACGATTATATCAGTCTGGCTTCCAATTGTATGGGAGAAAAAAGTATAGAATTTCAGACGACAGGCTTTGATTCGCAGGAGGAAGAGCTGCAGGCATTAAAGGATAACAGGATCGATATGATTTTTCATATGAATCAGAACCCATATGAAGCTGAGCAGAACGATATTATATTATCAAATACTGTTTTTGAATTCAATCTTGCAGTAATTACCGGTGTTAAGAAGTTTGATGAAAATAAAGAGAATACAGTGGCAGTGAGCAAGAATAACCTGTTGGGAAAGTGGTATATTTCTTTTAATTATCCTTTCTGGAAAATAAAGGAATATGACTCATCTGCTGAGGTTGAGAAAGCAGTTCACAGTGGTGAGGCAGACTGCTTTGTTGTGAAGGCAGGACAGTCATTAAAGACGCTGGCAAACAGCAAAATGCAGAGCGTTTTTCTTACAAAATCCGGCGATTCCTGCTTTGCAGTCACCAGAGAAAATACAACATTAATGAATATCCTGAATAAAACCATTCAGACTCTGCCTGATTCAAGACTTTCAAGCCTGTTTTCCGTATATGAAAACACACCGGGAAAGGTGACTCTGGCAGAATACATAAAGGATAATCTGCGGGTAGTTTCCATTGGCTTTGTAAGCGTGGCCATGATTATTATACTGATTATAGGTTACCTGATGATAAAAGCAAGAAAAGCCCAGATTCAGGCAGAAAAGGCCAATGCTGCAAAATCAGATTTCCTTTTCAATATGTCACATGATATCCGGACACCGATGAATGCTCTGCTGGGATACAGTGAGCTGATGAAAAGGGAACTGACAGATCCGAAGCTTCTGGATTATCAGGAGAAGATGGAACAGTCCGGAAATCTGCTGCTGTCTATTATCAATAATGTGCTGGACATGGCCAAAATTGAAAGCGGTAAGATGGAACTGGATGAGAATTATGTGAAGATCAGAGATGTTTATCAGGGAGTTTACAAAATTTTCCAGGCAGAAGCGGAGAAAAAGGGTATTCACCTTGAGATGGAATATGAGGTGCAGCATGAACATGTAATCTGCGATGAGACAAAGAACAGGGAAATTTTCCTCAATCTGATCAGTAATGCAGTAAAATATACAGCTTCAGGGGGAACGGTTACCATAAGGATCACAGAGATTGACTGTGACAGGGAAGACTGTGTGCGGATACAGACTCAGGTAATTGATACAGGTATCGGAATGAGTGAAGAATTCCTGCCATCTCTGTTTGAGGCTTTTGCCCGGGAACGCAATACAACAGCCGCAAAGGTTGCAGGAACAGGTCTGGGAATGCCGATCATAAAGAAATATGTTGATATGATGGGCGGAACCATTAAAGCAGAAAGTAAGCTGGGAGAAGGAAGCAAATTTACAGTTATCATGGAATACAGGATTGCGGATAAGGGTTACTACGAGCAGGTTACAGATCCGTCCCCGGATACAGAGAAAACAGACTGGATTAGCGGAAAACATGTTCTGCTGGCTGAGGATAATGAGCTGAATGCGGAAATCGCAGAGTTTATCCTGGAGGATATGGGACTTATAGTTGATCGTGTTGAGGATGGAATTCAGTGTGTGGCAAGGATGGAACAGAAACCGGCAGGAACCTATGATCTGATCCTTATGGATATTCAGATGCCGAACATGGATGGATATAAGGCAACTCAGACAATCAGAAGACTGGCAGATGAGAAGAAAGCCTGTATTCCAATCATAGCTATGACAGCCAATGCATTTGAGGAAGACAGAAAAAAGGCATTGGCAAAAGGAATGAACGGACATATTGCAAAGCCTGTTGATGCAGAAAAGCTTAAGAAAATCATTCTTTCAGCTTTACGGTGAGATGGTATTTGTTGGAGAGCATACAAAAGTGTCCGCTTGGTCGGATCTATTAGCAAAGACAATGAATACGGCATTTGATCTTGATGCATTGGCTTCATAGGTATTGTGTGTTTCAGGATGACTATCCAAGCTGTCCCTGATTTATGAAAATAAACCAACAGTATATACTACATATTGTAGTTCAAGTATGTCTAAAGAAGAAAAAGCAGGTGTTGATCATATGTTTGAGATGATGATGGCTTCTAAGCAACAACTGCTTTTGAAAAAGGCGATGTTTAATGAGTAAGAACAATTCGGTTGTGTTAGCGACAAACAAATTTACGAAATAAAAAAATTAGTTGCTGAAACAAGACCAAAAGATTATCAGAGACTCAGTTTTGATGAAGAAAACAAAAATCATTCATGTCCTTTGTCATATAGTTTCTGTATATTTTTTGGAAGTTTGTCATGTAACATGGCATTTATAGCATCTTCGTTACCATCTTTCATTGCTGTTTCATAATACCAGCACTTAAATTTTAAAAGCAGCAGTTAGATATAAGTGTAGTATCTATGGATAAAATTATATCCGGAAAATACCTGTCATACCTGTTTGATGAGCAAATTTCAGAGGGTAGACTTTCAGCAGAAGAGTGTTTGATTTACATGAAAATGCTCATTTATTGTGAAGCGGCGAATTGTCAGCGGAGGAAACTGCACGATAAAATCGGCAGTTTTCCCTTCCTGACTGCACAGCTTATCTGAAAAAAGCATTTTCTGAGCAGAAGAACGGTACAATCTCGTAGTTTTATCTGGGAGCATACTGCTCTTATAAGATAAGGCCATGAGCACGAAGTGGTCACGCCTTAAAAACAGAATACATATGCGGCATAAGTGCTTCGAGTCCGCCACGCTGATACATGGAGACCCACTTTTCTATAGTTTTGTAATTGTACTCTACGACAGAACCATCGGGCAGAGTGAAAGGAGAACTGGCGACTCTTTTGTAGTAAGCAGTTCGGGATGGATCAGGATAGAGATCCTGAACGACAGGTGCTATGACACCGAAGCGGAACTGGGCTACTTCGGCAGCTCTTTTGATATCTTCCTTTTGATTGTTCATAGTATGATTACCTCCTGTGAACTCATGGTAAAACATACGGAACGGAGATAGAATGCCCGTGTCGTGTGGAACGCAAAAAGAACAGAATGGTCAGAAAACGGTCTGCCGGTAAGACGCCGGATTGGCATGAGACTGAAGAAAAGAGACGGAGGTCTTAAGTACAAAGCCAGAAGCAAAAGAAGACACCGTAGGTATTGTAAGGAATGATCAGATCCGGGAGGATCGCGTGGGTGTGTCCACAACTGCAGATAACCCGAATGACTTTGATTGTATGATAAACAGGGCGTCCCTGGATGAAATCAATTAGATTTCGCTCGTAAGAAGCATGAGTGGTGCAAGAATGAGAGGCTCCACAAACAGGACAGGATTCCATTTCAGGGCGGAATCCAGCCATAAAAGAATCAAACAGTGATTTAGAAGAAGATTTTATACGAGTTAACTTGCGAAACAGGGAATTTTTTCTTATCATAATAGTGTTAGTGTGACTGCTATTAGCAAATAGGCGTTATCCTTAGGACATACAGTGCATGAAATTCATCAGTATGATATTCAGAAAAATGGAGAACTGATTGATACGCTGGAATGCTATCTGAATCATAAACAGAGTATTCGGAAAACTTCTGAACTAATGGGCGTGCATGCCCGGACAGTTTCGTATCGTTTGCAAAAAATAGTAAAACTAACGAGGATGGACTTTGATAATATAGCTGAGATGTTAGCTGTCCGAAATGGAATTATTATATTAAAAATATTGGAATTGTTATAAAAGATAACGAATCACATGGTTAGTGTGGTTCGTTTTTTTTGTTTTATGCACCAGAGGTTCGCTCTAACGGGTGTAAATCGTGTTCTGCAAGCTGTTATCAGCTTGCCAGTGAAAGTCTGGTCAGGGTAGTCGCCAGTGATCCTTGTAGCGAGCCTTCAATGCTTTTTGGTGACTGATCATGTTGAAGCGAGGTATGCCTGTGAGAAACAGGTGAAAAATAACAGTCCGTAACATAAAGTGAATCCTGTAGCATCGTTACGTTAGCCCTGTAAGGGGACAAGAGAGGGTCAAGTCACTGACTTTCTGACGAAGACTATGAAAGATGTGGAGATACTGGAGTACAGCATTGAAGAACCCTTCGGTGTAGAGGGAGAGGAGTGTTATGAAAGACTTTCTTGGATTCTGTTACCAGAAGTTTGGAAAAATCCAAAATGGAACACTTCTTGCAAAATACACACACCATATTTACAATTTTTGTGCATTATAAAAAACAGAAAGAACGATATACTATTATAATATTAAGGAATATTTTTTTTGACATGAACTAGTACCTTTAAGGGCTGAGTTTTGTAAGAGGTAGGGGTATGGAACAGGAAAAAACAATAGATTGCACAAATAAGGACTTTGGCAGGTTTTATGTAGTATTAAAATTAAATCTAAAGACAAATGGTTATGAATGCATTTACTCACATAATCAAGAGGTTTATGAAATAGCAAAAAAAGACAGAAGATTATGATACGTTTATTCAGATGTATATAGAGAGATTTATTCATGATGCTGATAAATCAAAGTTGCACGATTTCCTGTTAAGCGAAAAGCTAACAGAAAATCTGGTTTATGGCTATGCAGAGCAGGATATTGTATACCGCAGAATAGAGAGTGAAAAATCTTATATAAAGATGAGGGCTAAAAAATATGTGGATATAAAAGATAATATAGCAATGATCACATTACATAATGTAAAAAGAACCTATAGATCAGTAATGGAAATGAAACGAGAACTCCAGAAGAACGAGAGCGATAAGAAAAAGCATTCAAAAGGTCTTACTATAGACAAGTTAAATGCACTTAGTTATGAAATCTGCAGACATCATCATGAATGATATGACGGGGCAGGGTATCCGGATGGTTTGCAAGGAGAAGAAATTCCTCTTTGTGCACAGGTTGTGGGACTGGCTGATGCATATGATGCCTTAGTTAGTCCTCGTCCATATAAAAGAAAACTGAGCCATGGAGAAACGTTGCAAATGATCCTGAACGTGGAATGTGGCTCATTCTCCCAACCGCTGCTTCATTGTTTTCTGGAAGCGGCAATGCAGAAGGAATGGATAAAAAAGGCAGATAGCTGAGAAATAGGAAAATATATTTTGAGGAGGAATTTGTGTGAAGAGAAAAAAGATATGGCTAAGATGGATAGCCTGGATACTTTTATTGGTTTTGTGTATGAATAGTGCAGGAACGACAGCTTTGGCAGTTTCTGCAAATGAGGAGAGTATTCTGAATATAAATGGTTCTCTGGAGAAAGAAATGCTTTCAGAAGAATTTATCTCAGAGGAGGAAAGCACATCATCGGCGGAAGAAACTCCGAAAGAAGAACTTACGCCGCCGTCGGAAGAAACTCCGGGAGAGGAACTTACTCCCCCATCAGAAGAAACTCCGGGAGAAGAAATTACGCCACCGTCAGAAGAGACTCCGGGAGAGGAACTTACGCCACCGTCAGAAGAGACTCCGGGAGAAGAAATTACGCCGCCGTCAGAAGAGACCCCGGGAGAAGAAATCACTTCACCGTCAGAAGAGACTCCGGGAGAGAAAATCACTCCGCCATTAGAAGAGATTCCGGAGGAAGAAATTACTTCATCCACGGGAGAGCTTTCAGAAGAAGAAAAAGCCTTCGAGGAGCAGATTGCACAAGAGGAATCACCAAAACTTCAGGAAATTTCCGAAGGATTTGATATTGATTTCTATGTCATTATCGATGGAAATAAGGTAAAGCTTCAGCATAATGACATTACCGGCATTGCAACATGGAAAGACGGAAGAACTACCTATCATGGTGTTTCCATTGAGGACCTGCTCCGGATATATGAAGAATTTGGATTTGTGAAAAACAGCGAGAGTCAGAATCCGGATGCGATAAAAAAGTTTGTATCTGCATACCGGGGAAAAAGCAGGATAGAATACGGAGAAGTTTATACAGACACAAAATCCGGAAAGACCTATGTTTCTTACAATTATGGCCAGAATAAACAAGGGGAAGCGGTAGATGTTTACTACCTTCCAAATGGAAAAGGCGTTGCATTAAATTTAAAAGATTCTGTAAAAAAGGACAATTCGTTTTATTCCGTAGAGGTAAAGGGCGAAGGGCAGGATCGGATCCGTTATGCATTAACAGGAACTGTAGTGGAAGAAGCTGTGGCTGACTTTAATCCCAAATTGCCAGACCAGACAGACCAGATCGAATGGACCTGTATGGGAACAGACGATAAGGTGATAGATGGTATACGGGAATCGGGGAACCAGACGAGATTCGCAATTGGAAAAATCACACAGTCTTATGTGATCCAGAGAGCGGACCAGACAGCCTTTGATATTCAGTTTTATATATATGTGGACAATGAGGTTCGAAAGCTGCCGGCTGATTCTCTGAAAAAGGTGTATAAATGGAACCGTCAGGGCAGATGCTATTTATCTGTCAGTGATCTTGCTGAGATTTATAGAGAGTTCGGCTTGAATGCAGAGGAAACACAATCCGGACATTATTTTCCATATACAGTCCGTGGTGAGAAGACATTAGCACAGGCGACAGTGGTAACTTATAAAGGACAGCAGTATGTATCTTATAACCTGGACAAGCAGGAAGCAACTGTACCAACAGACGTTTATTATATGCCAAAAGGAGCATCTGATGGCGAAAAAATTCCGGATAATGATTCAGACCAGATTAAGCAGAATAAGAACAGTTTCTATTCGGTTACAGTGATCAATCCGGATGGAAATCGAACTGTGAGTTACTATAAGAAAGATTCTGCGGTCACAATTTCCGTTGATCCAGGAGATACGAAGGAAAGCGATTGGCTTTGTGCCAGTGAGGATGAAAATAAAACAATTTCTCCGGTAAAACAGGGCGATAAACTAACCTTTTCTATTGGGAAGATAGAGCAACCATATACGGTTGCATGCAACACTTTTGCACCAGCAACCTTGAACATTAAATTCTATACTTTTGTAAATAATGAGAGATATAATGTTCTAAACGAAGAAATTCCTGTTATAAAAGATACTACAACAAAGCCGGGAACAGTTTATTATTATATTTCTAATGATGAGTTAAAAAAGCATTTTGAAAAATTCCATTACGATGGTTCTATTCAAAATGGAGCAAAAGAGCGTTTTTATTATTCCAAGAGAGATTACGATACAATCCATAATGCAGGGAAATACACGATAGAAGGTCATGAATGTATTTATATAGGAAAGTCCGGAGAGCCGATGGATGTGTATTACCTGCCAGACGGACAGGATATTGCCACAATGAGTGCAAAGACCTTACTAGAACACGACGATGATAGATATAACGGTTTTTACAGTGTGACAGTACAGGATGACGATGGACAGGTTTACAGCCAAACAGCTTTGCGTGATCTTCCGGCAATTGATTTTGTTGCAAGAAAGTCAACACTTACAAGAACAGTTAGTACAAAGCCGCGTGTAGAAGAACAAACGCAGGATATAAACTGGGAATGCAGAATGGAAGATGGTACTCTTTCAGCAGTTACATGGAGTAAAAATGAAGCAGAGCATACCATGAGCTTTACTATTCAGCCAGATGATGCAGTACGTCCATATGTGATTGTTCCTGAGAATACAGAAAAACCGGCAGCAACAAAAGAAGCAAATATTAGTTTTTATGTATTTATCGATGGACATTATAAGCTGATAAAGAACCTCAATGCTGAGCAGCATTACATAATCAAAGCAAACAGTGGCCGAGCCAGTCGTTATTATTTGCGAGCTAAACCAGATGATACGATTTCTAAAATTTACAGTGAGTTTGGTTTCACTCCGAGCAAGCTGGAGCCCGACGCAGATCAGAAAGAGAAGATTCTGTTTGGTTATGCGACAGACAGCCGTGTATTTGTACAGCATCCATATAAGGACAATGATGGTACATGGTATATTCCTGCCCTGAAAAACGGGAAAGATGTATCTGTCTATTATTTCTCACAGCCAAACCCACTGAATCCAGACAGAATCGAAAATTATTTTGATCGTTTGACAGGACTTTCTTCTCAGGTTGGGCTGGCAGGAAGACATTTCAGTGTAGAGGGAAGTTTTCATCTGATTGAAGTGTTGGATCCACTGAATCTGACCAAAAGAGAAGCAATTAAGAGACAGTATGTAGGCCATGGGGAAACATATACTGTGGAAGTACCAAAGAAAGCAAGTTTAGAAGGTGAGTATTATGGCAAGGAGATTGTCTGGAGTTGTACATCTAATGACAGGGACGAAAATGAAGTTCTTCCGAAACCGTCCGGAGATGACAAGGTAAAATTTGAAATTCCGAAGGTTAACTCATCTTATGAGGTGATCGCGGACAAACCCCAGGACCCCGGAACGGTCAGAGTGATCTATAATACGACCCGTTATATGAAGAAACTTCCAAAAGAATCTAAGCTGACCCCTCAGGTTGGAAATAAGACAAGACATACAGATGATTATGAGAATGAAATAGAAGCTGGAAAACATAACGTTAAGTCACCATATCCTCTGGTTTATGATCATGAAGATAATGACAGCAAAGAGTTGGAACAGTATGAATTCGATCATTGGGATTACAGAAACAAAGACGGAAAGTGGCAGGAATGCGGTGCAGGGGATTCTATTTCTGATCTTATAAATAATAATGCAAGACAGCCAATCACCCTCTATGCAGCGTGGCGTAAGGTGAGTAACCAAAATCGAAAACAGGTACAGTTTTATATCTGTAAGTCAGCGATGCCGGAAGATGGTTCGGTAGCATTACCAACCACGAATGTAGACGATTATACAAGTGCGGTTGCCGTGGCAAACTGTAATGTGAAGGCAAGTATATTGCATGATGTTCCAGTTCTTGGAAATAAGAATCCATCTACGTGGGAACAGTATGCGGATGGAAATAAGAGAGTGCAAGAACTTTTGCAGGGAACTAAACCAGATGAGGGATATATTGGAAATGGAGACTATATCTACAAGATAGATAGAATTCCTTCCGATGAAGAGGTATTCCAGACAATTCGTGAAAGCGGACGTATGATTCGTATCGGAGACAGGGAGATTCCGCCATCGAAATTAGATACCGAATTCTTCACCATTTATTGGTATTCTTTCAAAAGTGAAATGTCCGATGGGTGGCATATTGACGGACGTATTGTAGCAAAAAATGGTTACCTGACAGTAAAGAAAGATTTTGTCGGAATGCCGGAAGCAATAGAGGAAGTCAAGAAAGATTATTATATCCAGGTAGATATGGATGAAAAGCTTTTAGATGGAAAACCTCAGCCACCTGCATTTCATGAGCATATGAAACTTGTGCTTCCTTCTGAAGATAATCAGACGCCGGATGCAGAAGCTCCGCAAGCGGAGGATGCTCCGATAGAAATTGTAGGTACATGGACAGATGAAACACATACAAGCTGTACGTGGATCGTTAAGGCGGACTCATTCTGGAAATACACATTAAAAGAGTACAACTATAAGCCAAAAGATTCGAATGTGAAATTTTCGGGTTGGTACAATGTCCGCAATTCTCATGAACAAGGAGATAATGTAAATTCATGGGAAGCATATCCAGAAAGTGGAATTAAATTCACAGGACGTGGAATTGGACGCGGTGGTGAGACTCTTACTATTGAATTGGAGAACCGTTATCAGAAAGAGGGAATACTCACACTGAACAAATTTGATGAGTCTACCGGACAGGGAATGGAGAAAATCAATTTTGCTGTCAGTAAGAACGGTGTTGAGGAGGAAACGGTAACAACTGATAAATACGGAATCGCACAACTTCACATTCCGTTACAAGATGAAAACAAACAGAACAGAACAGCAACTGAGACGTATTTGTTGCGAGAGACAAACTTACCGACGGGATATGTAGACACAGGAGATATACAGATCACAGTTGAGATTGCCAATGGAACATTTAAAATCATTGATGCAAAATTGGTGGATAGGGAGGCTAACGAAAATCAGGAGGCTGTCAAGGCACCAGTTGATGGTAAGATAAACGGAAAATCTGTTCTGCTTCAGCGAGGAGATACCAGCCTTAATATCCGAAATTTTGCTAAAACAGGCACTCTGCATATCAAAAAGACATGGGGAAATCCAAATGATGCACTGATGGAAAAACAGGTGAAAATCAGATTGTATCAGAATGGAATTTCTACAGGACAGGAATTCCTGTTGAATGAAGAGAACGGATGGGAACACACAGTCGATAATGTTCCACTATTCCAGGACAGAAATCCGGTAGAATATAAGGTGGAAGAAATTGAGATTGGAAAGACACATTATTCTTCGGAATACGGGGATGGTTTCCTATATTATGAAGTTATTTATCCAGAGATTCAGTATTTCGATTCAAATGGACAACCATTATTCCCGAAGGATGGGAATGAGTTCAAGGATGTTTCCAAGATGGAACTGGAAGTGCAGAATCTGCATTTCAATCTTGCTGAACGAAGTTTCTTAAAGACAGATGATCTTCCAAGAAATCGACTTGCTGGTGCAGGTTTTCTGTTCTATAAAGTACCGTATAATGATGCTACGAAAGAATATGCGGATGATACAGGATATACAGTAGATTATGACAATACACAGAGCAAGGACGATATCGTTCTGAAAAAGGATGGTCAGAAGTGTAATCCTGATTTTGACTTGCAGCTGACAGATGAGAATGGAATGCTTCAGTTATCGGAGGAGATACCAGATGGAAGATACTGGATGGTAGAATCTGTTACTCCAAACAAAAAGGACAAAGCAGATAAAACCAAAACACAGTATCAGGATAACTTTAATTTATATATGGTCGATGTAGAATCCGATATTTTATTCCTATATGAGAAATCACCGATGACAAATACCTGGAGAGCTGTTTCGGACAGACATATCGTCAATCATCCGCAAAAAGGCGGGGTGACGGTTGAGATTACAGAGGAAGTCACTGGTCCACTTGGAAACCGCAAGAAGCCATTTGATATGGAAATTCTCTATTGGGAAGATGGTCAAAAGCTGCGTAGTAAGACACTTAGAACATCCTTGAAACATGGAGATAAAGTTACATTACAAAATGTAGATAGATCTTCGGATATCATAATAACAGAAACTGTTGATACATCAAAATATGCTGTTTCGATTTCTAAAAAAGAAGAGAATGATAAGTATTCAAATCCAGTGCAGGCAACGCCGAATGGAAATACGGCTGTCATGAAACAGCGGATTGAGGCTGCACGAGGAGATGTGATTGAATTAAAAATCACAAACAAAAACACACAATCAATACCGGAAACAGGGGTTCGTCTGAGAACAAGCAGGCATGTATGGTTACTATTCGCCATAAGTATTATCATGGTTCTGTTTTTCAGGAGAAGACGGGAAATAAGATAGATACTGCTATGGAACAAAAGTTGCAAAAACACATCTGCCTTTTTACATGTTTGTTGCATTGGAATAAAAAAATAAACCACTATAATAAGGGATATAAACTAATGCCTTGGATGTCCGAGTTAAGCTAGAACAAATAAATCCCTTAGAAGGGTTACGGACATCCTTTTTTATGGAAGGATAGGATGAAGAACGAAACTGAACGGTCAAATAAAAACAACAATATAGTACAGGAAACATCTGTAGCACAGGATATTGTTCAGTTGTTATTGAAGATTGCATTTATTGTCTTAGCAGTATTTCTTATTTTTACATTTCTCTATGGAATCGTAAGAATAAATGATGTCTCCATGAAACCGGCAATCAAAGACGGTGATCTGGTCATATATTACCGATTGGATAAAAGGTTTATTTCCGGTGACGTTGCAGTGTTTAAAGATGACGGCAGAACCACGACCGGACGTGTTGTGGCGGTAGCAGGAGACACCGTTGACATTACAAAAAACGGACTGAAGATAAATGGTGCAGAACAGATATCTCAGGACATTTACTTTGATACCACCCAGTTTAAAGATGGAGTGGATTTCCCGGTCACAGTCGGGAATGGCCAGGTATTTATACTTGGAGATAACAGACCACAGGCATCGGACAGCCGAATCTATGGCTGCATTGATATAAAAGATGTCAAAGGAAAAGTCATTGCGATTATTCGGAGCAGGGGAATTTAATTACTGGATCCGTTAATCAAATAAAAAACAAAATAATTTACAAGGGAGGAACTACAATGAGCATGAAAAAATTCACTAAGAAAATGCTCGCTATTGTCGCAGCAGGTGCTATGACAATGGGACTGGCAATGCCGGCATTTGCAGCAGGGGCAGACACAACGACAAAGGAAGCGTATATTACAAAGGTTTTTAACACTGAAGTAGCAAAGAACGTTGACTTTACATTTAGTGCAGTACAGCAGAAAAATGAAAATGGTGTTGATAACTTAGTAGAGACTAAAGCAGATGTTACAATTAACAAGGCTGAGTTTAAAACAACAGAAGGAACAGGTACTTTAACTAAAAGATGGGCTGTAACATTTCCTGAATATAGTGAAGCTGGTAAGTATAGTTACAAAGTAACAGAAACAGGAAACTCATTGAATCTTGACGATCAGGGTAAGAAAGAAAAAATGCTCATGTCCAGAGCTGAGTATCTTATGGATGTATATGTTTCCAATACAGCAGCTGGTGGTTATGAGATTTCCAATATCATTGTTAACAAAATTAAGAATGACCAGGGTACCGCTGAAGAAAGTCCTGTAAAAGTAGATATTGGTGATGGAGAAAATAACGGATTTAAATTCGAAAACACTTATGTTCAGGAAGCTGGTACAGGTACAAATCCTTCAAATCCAACACCGGATCCTCACTATACTGAAAATGGTTCATTGAAGATTTCTAAAAATGTTATAGGAAACGAAAGCTCAGATACAAGCTTTACTGCTTCTACTTCTGACGAATTTAATTTCACTGTAAATTTTGTATTCCCAGCAGGAACAGACAAAAACACACTTGGTGGTGTAAAAGTTGATGGAACTGATGTTACAATAAATGGTGACGGAGATGCTACATTAATTTTGAAGCATAACGAGACTAAGAAATTTACAGGTGTTCCAGTAGGAACTAAAATCATCGTAACTGAGGCTGCAAAAGCAAACTACAAAGGAAGTGCTGCTGTTGTAATTAATAATGAAGACAAAGTAGCTGTTGTTGCAACAAAATTTAATGAAGAGATTAAAGTATTGGATGAAGCTGCTAATACTGGTTATAAACTTGGTCAGAACAAGAACACTGTTGACGTAACCAACAGATACAACAACGTGCCAACAACTGGTATTATCATGAACACTCTTCCATACGTTCTGATGGTTGCTCTTTGTGCTGCAGCACTGTTTGGATTCGTTGCTTTCAAACGCAAAAAAGTACAGAAATAATTACATAAAATCATAGAAGTAACAGCAAAGGGAATGCGTGCGGCGATACTCCGTCGCATTCCCTTTTGCAATAAGAAAGGAAACTTCAGGAATATTTCATATGAAAAAAACAGCAAAGTTTTTAGTCAAAATAGTCGATCATATGGTGAATTTTATAGCGTTATTGCTGATTCTTATGATAATGTTCCTGTCATGCTATATGTTATGGGATTCCAATCAGGTATATCAGGCGGCAGATGCGAAGAACTACGAAGCCTATATTCCAACAGAAAAACATACGAAATCTTTTGAAGAATTGCAGAAAATCAATCCGGATATTATTGGCTGGATTCGAATAAACGAAACAAACGTTAATTATCCGCTGCTTCAGGCAGAAGATGATGATACCTATATGAATACGGATGCCGAAGGAAAATATTCTTTAAGTGGTTCCATATTTTTGCACTGTGCAAACAAACCGGATTTTTCCGATTTTAACAATATGATATATGGACACCATATGGAAAAACACATGATGTTTGGAGATGTGGGGCTATTCGCAGATAAGGAGTATTTTGACGAACATCCATACGGAAATCTTTTTTTTGATGGAAAAGATCATGGAATTGAATTTTATGCATTGATCCAGGCAGATGCTTATAATGAACGGCTGTTCAGTGTCAGTTCAGAGGAACCGGAAGCAAAACAGGCGTATCTGCAGGAAATATCAGACAATGCTTTACATAAAAGAAACTTTGAACTTACGGAAAATGACCATTTGGTTCTTCTGATAACATGTACCTCAGACATGACAAATGGAAGAAATATATTAGTAGGAAGGCTTACGGATCAGGTCTATCCTGAGAAAGAGAAAGCCAAGAATCTGGGAACTGGAATTGATAAATTAAAAGAAAAGATGATTCAGGTGCCGATTATCTACTGGATACTTTTGCTAATTATCGTTCTATTGCTGATAGATAGAAAATTAAAGAAGAAGGGAAAGAAAAAACATGAAAATCCTTGATTTAAAAAAAGTAACTATCATATTGGTGACTATGCTCCTTTTTCTGAGCATGCAGATATCAGTGTTTGCATCTGATAACTGTACTGTAGTAAAAATTCCAGTGAAACAGCTCTTTGACAGTGAAGTGGAAGGTATTGCAGATGAATTCTCTTATATTATGACAACCGATCAAAGCGATGCCCCGATGCCCGCGGGAGGCCGCAACATGCAGTATTCCTGGACAATGAAAAAGAATGCAGCTACTGAGATTACGCTGAATGTGAAGACAGCAGGACAGTATCACTATACCCTTTGTCAGACAACTGAGAAAAAAGATAATTACAAATATGATCAAAATAAATACCATGTAACTGTTGAGGCTTACTATAATGAATCAAATCAATTAAAAGTTGTTACGATTGTAGCTAATGAGAAGGGGGAGAAAATAGAAACGATCTCTTTTAAGAACAGTTATATGGGAGAAGAAAAGCCGAATCCAACACAGCCCTCAAATCCGTTACAACCATCTAGACCGTCCCATTCAGATGGATCAGGAAAACCCAATAGCGTAAAGACCGGAGATGACAGTCCTGTTATGGGATATTTCTTATTGTTGTTTGGGTCGCTGATTTGTCTAAGCATTTTAACATATGAAAGCCAGAGAAGAAATAAGAGAGAATCACAAGATGAGGCATAATATATGGAAAAAATACTTGAAAATCATCTGTTCTTGGATTTTGATTTTTTCTATATGTGGTTTATCATTAAATGTAACCGAAGCATCTGGTGCCGGTGTGGAAATGGAAAGGGAATCACAGGAGACGGTGGACTTTATCAGTGACATTGAAAATCAGGAGACAGAACCGGAAATTTTGGCAGATGACGAACAACTCTCAGAGAGTGAACAAATAGTGGAATCAGAAAAGGAACCGGAAAATCCGGTTGAAATAGAGGATTCCTCAGACCAGATAACAGATCTGGATGCACCGGAACAAATGTCTGTACAGAGTCTGGAGGAAGAATTACTGGCGGTTGCCGAGAATGGAGAAGAAGCCTCAACAGATAGAGTAGCGTATGTAGATGTCAATGGAAACCCAATTGCAGAAGCACCTTCTGTAATCGGATTTGGAGCAATTGCGGATCATAAAGAGCTATCTATAGAAGGTAGACATGGCCTGATGATTTTGATGTTTTTTGTTCTTGCGGTCAGCATGGTTGGTTTGGTATTCTTTAAAGGAATAAATAAGAAGAACTGAAAAAGCTGATAATGAGATAAAGAGGAAAGGTTATACAATATCCCGAATTTACTAGACTTGAGGCGATAAAAGATGAAGCGCAAGGATAATAATTCGGGATTTTTCCTGTTTTGGAGAGGAGCGATTATGCAATTAAAAATTACAACGGATTATGCGATCAGAATTGTATATTATCTGGCTTGTCGTAGTGAAGTAATCACTGCATCTGAGTTAGCTTATGAATTAAAGATTCCAGAAAGTTATATTCCAAAGATAACAAAAAAATTAAAAGAAGCGAATATAATTACAGCCTGCGAAGGAATTAAAGGTGGGTATTCACTTGCGAAAAAAACAGAAGATATTTCTTTGTTTGACATTATATCCGCCACAGAAATAACTATGAGATTAAACCGTTGTTTAGAAGAAGATGGGTTTTGTTCCAGAAATGCAACAGAGCATTGTAAAGTACATAAAATATTGCTGGATGTGCAGCAAACTTATGACAATCTACTAAAGGGCATAAAGGTCTCGGAGATTATAAAACCAGATACCGATGAGTTATCAGAATAGCTAAGAAAACAAACTAGCGAATATGAAAAACAATTATAGAAATAACCCCAACAATATATTAAAATAGATATGGCATAATAAAGCAAAAGAAAGATGAATCAATTCAATTGTAAAAGGAAGGGAATACAAATGGGGTATACAGTAAAGGACTTGCTTAAATCAAACAAATTCCCAGAAATGCAGCTGATAAATGATGATTCCGGAATTGATCGTGAAATTAAAGGAGTCCGAATCATTGAAGTGGCAGATATGGAAAAATTTCTGGGGGGGGTGAACTGCTCCTGACGAGTATGAGAGTCTATGAAGCCACAGAGGAAGATGCTTTTTTGTATCATTTAAAAGAATTTGATAAAAAGCAGGTAAGTGGATTTATAGTAAAGTGCTATCAGAGAACGGAACACCTGAAAAGATTGTTTGATATTTTAATGGAATTTTCGCAGGAGCATCATTTGCCTGTGATAGAAATTCCTGAGAATCTGTATTTTTGGAAAATTATTAAGTATATAGTACTTCAGTTATGTGATATAGAAACTGCAAAACTGAAATATTTTAAGATGACACATGATAATTTGAGTAATATTTTACTGAACGTGATAGATTCAAGGGAATCCATAGAGAGAATTCTTTTCTTGATCAGTACCATGCTTGGGAATCCGGTCGGGATATACAACGCAAATGGAATCTGTCTTTTTTTAAGTAATTCGGAAACACAGGATTTTAGAATTGAAAAAAATATTACGGAATATAAGCCTGGAATTATAACCAGATATCAATATTTGTGTCAAAAAAGAAAAAATACTAAGTATGTTGAATACATTATAAAACTCGATATTTTTAAAAGGCAGGAAATGTATTTTGTTGTTTCAGAACAGAATGAACCATTAAGGGAATTGGATTTTGTCGCATTAGAGAATATTATCATTACATTACAGTTTAGTTTGATCAGACATGTAATGGAAGAGAATCTTGAAAAACGATATCTAAGAGACTTGGAATATCGTTTGCTGAATGGTTCTCTGTCAAATGATGAAGAAAATGAAGTTGCAGGTATGCTTGGGCTTAATGATGCAGAGATATATCGGGTTGTAACTTTCCGTATGGATACAATGAAGAATATGGGAAAATTTACCAATGCCCAGATAAAAGAAATAGAATTGGTCGAAAACGAAATTATACGTTATTTACCGAGGGAACATATTTTTTCGCAAACCAACCAGATTGTATATATCCACAGAGAAACGGAACAGGAAACAGGATTGGAGTTTCGTAAAAAACTGGAGAAACTGCAGCAAACGATACAAGAATTTCTAGTTAATAAGGGAGTTGAAATAGATTTTCTGATTGGTATAGGTAAAACTGTCACAGGATACCATGAATTGAAGGAGTCTTTTAAATCTTCTAAAATTGCACTTAAATATATTAAAGTTATTAGACGAATAATCGGAGACGAGGATAAGTCAGTTATAGATAGTACAAAGATAGGATTCTTTTATCATGTAATGGAAAAGATGAAAAATATAAATCAGTTGCAGGCGTTTATACCGGAGTCATTGAATGAACTTCGCCAGTACGATATTCAGAAAAATGGAGAGCTGGTTGATACATTGGAGTGTTATCTGAATGTCAACCAAAGCTTAAAAAAGACTTCTGAATTAATGTTTATTCATTATCGAACTGCCTCATATCGTTTGCAGAAAATAATAGAAATAACGAATATAGATTTTAATAATGCAGCAGAAGTGCTTAGTGTTCGAAATGGATTGATAGCACTTCGAGCTCTTGAAGTAATGTAGAATTTTTATGGAGTTTTCAGAGAGGCAAAGATGAGATTCATAATATTAAAAATATTGAAATTGTTATAAAAGATAACGAATCACATGGTTAGTGTGGTTCGTTTTTTTTGCATATTAGTCTTAAATGGAACACTTTGAACAAAAAAACGATAAAAATTTTTCATCCGTTGCACATTATATTTTTAAGTTTAATAGCGTATAACATCGTACCTGATAAGATACCTGATAAGAAAGATTATCAGCGAAAAACAATGAAGATATCAATTTTTGATATTTTTTTTGATATAAACTAAGACCTCGCAGGGTTTAGATTAGAGGGATAACGATGCAACTGAAAAATTTGACAGATTACGCAATTAGAATTGTATGTTACTTAGCAGCACAAGAACGGATGGTATCTACATCAGAATTGTCGCAGAAAATATGAACCGGAAGAAGCGATACGGATGATTTCAAATGGTGAATGCGGAGCGTTTTCTAAAAAACTGATCCAGTGCTTGACGGCGGCAGCAAAGCAGCCAGAGTGGTTAAAAGTAACAAAAAGTCAAGCATGACAGAAGATTTGAGGCGATTTTATGAACAAGAAATTGAGTGTTTTAAGACGAATTACAGCAGTTGTTCTGTGTGTTACATTATTATCTTCGCAAGTCGTAGTTGCGAATGCTGAAGATTCAGAAAGAATGAATGTGCAGACCAATAGTGAAATTACAGATATATCGGAGCAGGATAGTTTCAGCAGTGATACATCTGAAACATCTGATATCACAGAAAGTGATATTCCTGATTCTTTTGAAGGCGAATCAGAGCCAAATACAGATATTAGTTCTGAGGTGACAGAAAAATTCGACAATTCTGAAGATCAGGGATTTACAGATGAAGAAGAAACAATTATGGATGACGAAAACACATCGGACACATTGGAAGAAGTAAATCCAGATTATGTAGATGGAAAAATATGTATCTACAATTATCAGCAACTTCTGCAGATAGGTACAGGAACACAGATGTTTTCCGGAGACAAAGACGGAAAAGTTGGTGAAGGGGATAAGGTTCTTGCAGATGGTACAGAACTTACCTATGCGGCGGATGCTTCCTATTGTCTGATGAATGATATTTCAATAGATAATGAAAATATCTGGAACTTCCCGTCTGATTTTACAGGCAGCATCACTTCATCATCAGAGCGCACGGGTAATACGGTATATGATTCAGAAACTGATACGATTTATGTATATAACCGATATCAGCTTGAATTGATGAAAGGGGAAACCTCAGACAGCGAACCTGTAATGAGTGAGGATTATATTGCTGAAAAAGTTGGAATGGGACAGGTTTTCACTTTGGAAGATGGTTCCTATCTTACTTACAGCAAAACACATAATTATGTGCTTGCTTCTTCTTTTACAACAGAAACACCGGAGCTTCTCGCCAACAAGGCCGGTACAGAGGAGACAACTCAGAATATTTCAAACGTATATCCATCGGATTATGAGGGAAGAAACTATTTCGGTCAGGTAGTAAAAAAGATTGGTGATAAAGATTATATCCTGATTGGTAATGAAGCACAGCTTCGGGCGATCGGAACAGATACGGAAGTGACAGAACCAATCTGGCGGGTGTATGAAACAAAAGAGAAAAATGGATTACTATATATCTGGAAACCAGCAGCTGATACACAGACATACAAAACAGAACTGTATTATCCGGGGGATGCGGATATTGTAAAGTTTAATGATACATATAACTGGTCAGGCAAGGAATTGTATGGAAATAAAAAAGGTGAGCACAAGCTTGGAGAAAAAGATGAGCAGGATGGTGTACTTGGAATTGGTGCCACAAAACGATATCACTATGTGAGTAGTACGATTCAGGAGTCAGCCGATATGACAGTAACGGCAACAGAAAGTACTGCCAGTGATTCCGAAGCAGCATACTTTGAAGCAGATGAAACTGTAAAAGACAGAGATTTGATTGATATGACTCCGGCAGAAAGTGAGGAAGTAGCTGAGCCAGAAAGTGATGATATAGATGCTTTTACAAGTGATGGTGACGAAAGTGATTTTACTGATGATACAACTCCGGAAAGTATAACGGTTGACGAGAATAAAACTTACATCCTTACCTATGATACATCCAAAAGTAGCAATACCAATATTGCAGGATCTGGATATAAATACAGTAAGGATGCGAATTACATCATCTTTCGTGATATTGATCTTTCCAAAGAGGGGACAAATTCTAATGGAGAAGATGATGATTGGAATCCTATTGACAATTATCAGGGAAACATGGAAGGCCGAAAGGGAATGGTTGAAGGTCAGAGTATAACCATCAGCCATATCAACATTTCACAGGCTAATGCAGTCAATCAGGACAATCAGGCAGAATATGGTATTGGATTTTTCAGAAATCTGACAACGTCATATTCTACATCCCTTACAATATCTCAAAATCCAATCACTGTGAAAAATATTACCCTTTCTGATGTGACGGTTTCTACTACTACAACAAAAGTTAAACAGAATATCAGTTTGATTGGAGGTGTGCTGAATCTCCTGCTTGGAAATTTAAGTGGACTGAAACCGGATCCGCAATCTCTGGCAACAGGTGGCTTTGCTGGCGTTGTAAAAGGAAATATCCAGATTGAAAACTGCAATGTGGAAAATTTACATGGAGTTTCCAATGCAAATGACCGAACCGGTGGTTTCGCAGGTTATGTCAGTGGTATGACACAGTACGACCTCATATCAAATGGATTAGGAGGTCTGGTTACTACTTTAACCAAAATTCTGAATCTGATTCCTCTGCTTGGAGCCGGTGATTTGCTGACTCTCCTTTTAAATGGAGGATTACTCAGTGTAAAAAATCTTATTCCGATAGGCTATGTCAATCCAAGTATCCAGAATTGTTCTGTAAGCGGTGACACTTCTGTTACAGGTCAGAAGAGTACCGGTGGATTCGCCGGGGAAGCCATCGGTGCAGTGATGAAAAACTGTTCCGTAGGCGGGAGTACAACAGTGTCTGGAAATGACTGTTCCGGTGGATTTGTGGGACGTTCTGCGAATGCAGTCGTAGCAGGTGCATTAAGCAGCCTTGGTATTGAATTAATGGGAAATTTCCCGGTCAATACAGTTATGCTGAACTGTAGAATCGACGGAGCGGTAAACGTATCTGCACAGGGACCCCAATCTAAACCATCTAAAGAAAGTGGTTATGCAGGCGGATTTATAGGAGAAATGCGAAATAGTTATGCGGTGGACTGCAGTATTTCCTCTCTTGGCACTGTATCTGGAAAAGATTATACCGGAGGATTTGCCGGTATAGCAACTCTTGGTGATGTAGCGGATATTGATGAAAGCCAGGGACTTCTGGTAATTGTAAAGGATCTTCTTACAGGGTTGTTAAATGGTAAATTTACCAACATGGATCTTCTGAATCTTGTGGGACTTCGACCTTCTGTTATAAGCGGATGCACCATCGCAGGAGATAATATTTCTGTAACAGCAAACGGTAAAAATGCCGGTGGACTTGTGGGATATGCAGGTGCTGTCCAGATTTCCAATACTTTAGAACTTACAGACGATTCAAAATCAACTACTAAAGCCATCCAGCGAATGCTTAATAAGACTGGCGTTACCTATGAATTTGCAGACCGTGTGAATCAAATCAATGCAGTTTCCTCTATGAAGGTTTCAGCAACAGAGAATGCAGGAGGAATCTTAGGCTATGCGAAAATGACCAGTGTCGGTGATGTCCTTGGTGGAACAGTTACAGCAGCGGATTACATGCGTTTTGAATGTAAAGACTGTTCCGTAAATGGAGGCTCTTCCGGTCTTACTGTTACTGCGTCAGATCAGGATAATGGTCGTGCTGGGGGTGCTATCGGTTATGGAACAGGTGGAGAAGTAAGGAAAACATCCGTCACAAATCTGAATTCTGTAACGGCTGGAAAGTGTGCAGGAGGCTTTGCCGGATATTTCGGAAGTGGTACTCTTGCTAATGTTGGTGGTATTAAACTTCTTGGATTACCGCTTTTGAAAATTGACAGCCTTCTTTCTGTAGGGCAGATGATTGAGACGTTTACAGTTGACAGCACTGTTTCAGGTGTTTCGTCAGGATATAGTGTGTCTACTGGCAATGAGAAAGGTTACAGCGGTGGCTTTATTGGAGAATGTATTAGTGGACGAGCAAGGGACACAAAGATCAGCAACCTGAAAACGGTTACTGCAGCTGCAACATCCGGAAAAGCCGGAGGCTTTGCAGGTTTTGCCAAAGCAGGAGATGCATTAAGTGCAGGAGATTCCACTACATCAAAACTGACAGGAATTGAATTAGAAAATCTGCTTGGAGTTGTCAGTGCCCTGAGACCGGAGTTCAATAATACTTCCATTGCCTATGTTTCAAATGGAAATGATCCTCAGGTATCCGCTGATATGGCGGGCGGCTTTGTGGGAGACGGACAGGCAGTAGATATCAACTATGGAAACAACAATTCCGGATTCAAAGCGGACACAGACACCAATATTACCGGACTCTCTTATATAAAGGGAACCAGCTATGCCGGTGGTTTTGCAGGAAGGCTGATGCCTGGTGATGTGGCACAGACAGGTTCTATTAAGTTACTGGGCCTCTTGAATGTAAATCAACTTCTCAGTGTCATGGATGTGGCTTATCCGAGAATTTCCGATTCTTCTATTAAAGGAAATAACTTAGTTGTAACAGCATCCGGAAAAAATGATGATGTGGTGCTTGGAGATGCCGGAGGATACATCGGTAATGGAAAAGCAGTTATGCTCAAAAACTCTGACGTAACTAATGTAAAAGAAGTCAAGGCACCGTATCATGCCGGGGGTTATATCGGAATCATGCGGTCCGGAAGTGCAGCGGAGGCAGGAGATGCAACAGGAGATCTTTTGAACAGTGTTCTTGGTAAGATTCTGAGTCTGAAAGAGTTGGCGAGTGTCTTGCAGGCTGCATCCAGCAAAATTACAAATTGCAAAGTTGCTGGTACCGCAGATGGATTGACTGTTACGGCTGACAGCGGATTTGAAAACGCAGAAGGCTATGCAGGTGGCTTCGTTGGAGAGATGCAGAGCGGTCATGTAGATAATTCAGCAAATGCTGTTGATTCCGGAAAAGGCACGGCAGTGGAAAATCTTCTGAAAGTAGAAGGACTTCGTTATGCCGGAGGATTCGGAGGTCTTGTAAAAGCTGGAGCAGTTGCAGAGATTGGAGCTAAATCATCAATTCTTACAAAAGTGGTTGATCTGACAGGATTACTTTCTCTGGTTAATGCTTTTGTTCCGGTGATCAGTAATGCCAGTGTTAATTCTGTAGAAAAAGGGTTTACCGTTACCGTTACAGGTACTCTTGAAAAAGACAGCACCAACGATGCGGATGCCGGAAGTGCCGGAGGCTTTATCGGATGCGGAACTGGTGTACAGATCAGCAATTCCGATGTAAATAAATTGCAGCATACAGGTGTCAGTGAGCCAAAGAATCTGCAGCAGGAAGATGGCAGCAGTTATTACGGAAGCGACAGTGCATATGCGGTAAGTGGTTATCGTTATGCCGGCGGCTATATTGGGAAAGCTGCTATGGGAAGTACGGCGGCTATCGGAGGTGCAAGCGTTCTGGATCATGTACTTTCTGCTACAAATCTGTTATCAGCATTGACCGTAGTTGCATCTATCATAGACAGTTCAGATGTTTACGGAGCGATAGGCGGATTTCATGTTCTTGCAACAGATGGAGACGGTGATACCGGAAGAGCCGGTGGATATGCAGGAGAACTTCTTGGAGTTCAGATTCAGAATAGTAATTCTTATAATTTTGCACATATCATAGGGCGTGAAAGTGCCGGTGGATATGTTGGAACCATGGAGCCGGGAAGTGCGGCAGATGTGGTAAATGGATTAAGTGCTCTTGGAGGACTGATCAAGGCAGATAATCTTCTTGGCGTTTTACAGGCATTTGTTCCTGTGATCAAAAACAGCGAAACAACCTGTGTACCTTGTGGAGGTGCTGTGAGGGCTCAGGCTGAAAGTGATGACAGCATTTACCGTGGACTTGCAGGAGGATATGCAGGTTACAACTATGGCGGTCAGATCTGGGGAAACAATACGGATAACTGGAAAGGCACTGCATATACAGGAACCGTAAGAGAATGTGCGGCCTATCGTATCCGTTCCGTATATGGAACGGAATATGCCGGAGGTTATACAGGACTGATGCGGTGTGCGAATGTTGCAGATACAGGAAGTCTGAAGGTTTTATTTGGTCTTATCAAACTAGATAATCCGCTGACGCTTCTTCAGGCAGTGTATCCGACAGAAAAGAATACAGTTGTTTATGGACCGCTTCGTGGACTGGATACGGATACCTGGAACAAATGGGTTGGTGCTGTCGGTTCTTATGGAAGTTACGGTAATAAATTACAGGCACTTGGTGAAGTCAATGATCAAGAACAGTTAAATGAGATCATTTCTCAGTATGCATATGGATACGCAGTCACAGCAGGAAGGAGCATTCTGGCAAGTAAAGCAACACAGGGCGGTTCTGCCGGAGGCTATGTAGGCCGTATGGAAGGAGGAACCGTTACGAACGGTACTGCTGTAGATCTTCAGTTGGCAGAGGCTTATAGAAGTAGCGGTGGATTTGCAGGTGAGATGCTTACAGGTTCTGTGGCAAACACAGGTAACGTTTCATTGGCAGGTCTTAAGATTATAGGTGCAGACAGTCTGGCAGCATTAAAAACCTTTGTGCCGGTTGTAAAACAGTCTCATGTGGAAGGCTATCGTTCCGGAGCAAGGATTAAAGCAACTGGTATTGCAGACAAAGACCCGGCAGGATTTGCCGGAGGCTATGTGGGAAGGATGATCGGCGGCCAAATCTGGGGAGATGGAAGCAACTCCTGCAGTATCACAAATTTAAGGCGTGTAGATGGAACTTCCTATGTAGGCGGTTTTGCCGGAAAAGTAGATCCAGGCAGTGTGGCAGCTATTGATACAGCTACAAAGCAGGGACTTTTGAATAAGCTTCTGGATGTTCTTATGGTAAATGCTCCGGCAGAGCTGATCAAGGTTCTGAATGCCACCGTTTCCACCATCCGCTGTGCATCTGTTTCAGCCTGGGATGACTGGGGCGTGATCGTAAACGGAACCTGTCAAAGCGGCAGCAATACCGGGTACGCAAAAGCAGCTGGAGGATTCGCAGGAAGTCTCTGTGGAGCGGTCCTTGGCGAGAAGGATAAGCCGGGAAGCGGAATCCATGCGGATAAGATCCGCTCCGTAGTGGCCGGTGAATATGCCGGTGGATGCTTCGGTATTGCGGATGTTTCCGGTGCCGCAAATATCAGTGCAGGCAATGAAACCTCGGTATTACAGTATCTTTTAAAGCTTGGAAGAACCGATGTGCTGGATGCGTTTAGAAGCTATATATATTACGGAAATGTCACAGGCAGTCTCGATGCAGGGCTTGGCGTCAGTGCTAACACAACAACAGATGCAGGACAGAATAATCAGGTTACATACAGCGGAACAGCTGGCGGATTTGGTGGTTCACTGTTAAATGGATCTGTCAAAAACAGCAGCGTAACAGGATTAAATTATGTAACCGGTCTGAACAGCGTCGGCGGTTTTATTGGTTACTCCGGAAAAAGCGGCGTTGTGAAACTGGAGAAGCTGGATGTGCTGGGAAATAATACCGGACAGCTTCTGGGCGGTGCCCTCGGTGTCCTGGATATTTTTGGTTCCCACATAGATGACAGCAGTGTGACAGGAGTGCCTGGTGGTTATACGGTTCAGAGTAAAGGTGGAGAGGAACAGATTGCAGGAGGATTTATCGGCTATGCAAATCTTACCAGAATGTCAGGATGCAATGCCGGAGGTGCTAAAAATCAGGAAAATAGCCTGAAACAGGTAGCATCAGGCGGAACAGCAGGAGGCTTCGCCGGAAGAACAAGCTTTGCCTATCTAGCGGATGTAAAACTGGATTCCACAGTAGTCGACGCTTTGCTCGTAGTTCTGAATAACCTTGTAAAGGCGTTGTATCTGGATAAGATTCAGGATTCCAATCTTTTGCATATTAATCTTGGAATTGTGAAGGTTGATGCACTGTATGAGGGAAATCTTCTCCATGTGAATCTTCTGGGACTGGATATTTCCGTTGGGCTGTCTAAAAAGTCTGATGATAACAATCAGCAGACAGATTTTGCAATCATTAAGATCGGAGATTCCTCTATTAAGCTTCCATGTGACAAAAACGGAATCATAACGAAAGATAATGATGTAAAGTCCAACATCAGTGTCAATCTGATTAAGGCAAACAGGACAAAAATCACAGACAGCAATGTATATGGAATCAGTACCGGATACGATGTCTATGCCGGCGGTGCCGGAAATGATGCAGACGGTACTGCAACAGATGGACGAAGCGGAGGCTTTGTAGGATACAACGACGAAGGACTACTGAAAAATAACAACATGTATTACTGCGATGTGATCCGTGGAACATCTAAACTGGTGGGACCATTTAGCGGAAAAAGTGATCTGGAATCTGTATATGACTTTAATACAAAAGCAGGTGTAGAAGGTGAGAATAACAATTATCGTATTTACCGAAAACCGGCGATTAGTTTTGATGAGATCAAAAAGAATTCGAAACTTCTGACGGATACGTTCAGTCAGGAAAATGGATGGAGTATCTTCTCAGTAAAACATGTAGTGCAGGTAGATGAGTATAACACCTTGCAGAATGCAGTTATGGCAACAAAAGATTCTTTTGAAACAGCAGATCTGAATGCTTATGTATCAGATGCAAAAGCCGTTCTGATGTCAGATACCAAAACGACAGTCAATACAGAAGATAGCACATCACCGGAACCATCAGATGCACAGGATCCATGTGATGAATATGTAAATCTGACCATTAATAAGGTATGGAAAGATTTTCGGAATATGGATGGTATCAGACCTGATTCCATTACGGTCACGATTTCCAGAAGCTGGACAGATGCAGATGGAACGGAACATACAGAAGTTGTGCCGGGATATGATAATTATGTGATTACAGGCGATCATTCAAAATCTACATGGCAGGAGATTATTAAGTCAGAAAAACCGGATAAGCTGCTCCCGGCCTATATAAAAGATGTTAACGAAATTCCGCATTATTATAAATATTTTATCACCGAAAGGGAAATAAAAGGATATACAACTACAATCGAAACCTCTAAAGATGGATTTACCTTCACGATTATCAACCGGCATTTTGCATTGCTTCCGGATACCGGCGGCGAGGGCATTAGGATGTTTATCATAGCAGGTGGTCTGTTGTTAGCGTTCCTGCTTTATACCGGACGTAGAAGGAAAAGGAAACAGACGATGTAGGAAAGGAGGAGCAGAGTCATGAGAGAGATATGGCTGCGTGGGGAACTTCCACCGTAAATGCTGAAAGAATCCCCAGCGAACCAATAAAAAATCAAAAGAAAGTGAGAAGAGGAACATGAAGAAATTAGTATCAAGATTTATGGCAGTTCTGATGGCAATGACCATGATACTGTCCATGAGCATGACTGCATTTGCAGCAGAAGCTCCAAAAGGAACCCTGACAGTCAACAATACAGTGGCAGGAAAGACTCTGGATCTGTATCAGATTTTTACAGCAACAAAAAATGAAGCGGGCAATGTAGCATATACACTGAACAGTGCATATGAGGGATTCTTCCAGAGCAAAATTTCTGGTGCTTCTACATTAACAGGTGAAGCATTAAGTGAAAAAGCATATAACTATGTTAAAGATCAGGTCGGAACAGATGGAAGTAATGGCGCAGCGTTTGCAAAAGATATCTTGGACTGGATTCTTAAGAATGCTACTACTGTAGCTACTACTCATACAACTGCAAATACAACCGCTGATACTACAGTAATTAATAACCTGGATTATGGATACTATGTAGTTTATCCATTAGGTGCAACAGATACATCTACAGCACCTGGAAATGAAAAAGTAAAATCTGTAGCCTCTTTAGTTAGCGTTACAGGTATTGATGCTACAGTTAACATGAAGAGTAATTACCCGACAGTAGACAAGAAAATCATTCCGGCACAGAGTGGAAGCGGAATTACAATTGGTGCTATTGTGAATGGTAACTGGGAAGGCAATCACCAGATGGAATTAGATGACGAAAATGAGTCTGAGGATACCATCGCACCACATGGTGCAACAGATGAAAAGAAAGTCGGAGATTTTGGAATTGGCGATACCGTCACTTACCAGCTGACTTCTAAAGTGCCGGATATGACAGGATATAATTCTTATACTTTTAAATTTAGCGATACTTTGTCCAAAGGACTGGACTTAAAAGAAGTACTGTCTGTAAAAGTTGGAAATACAACACTTACAGCTAAAAGTACAGGAGCAAATACATATGCACTTGCATATGACAAATCTAACCGTACTTTAACAGTTACCTTAAATGATTTCTATAATTCCTATAAGAATCGTACAGGCGATACAATCACAGTTGTTTACACTGCAACCTTAAACAGAGATGCTGTAATCGGTATGAATCCAAATACCAACAAGGCGGTCGTTGAGTACAGTAATAATCCGAAGTCAGATGGAACAGGTAAATCTGAGCCAAGCATCGTAGATGTACATACCTTTGATTTCACAATCTTCAAATATTATTTAAAAGATGAGACTCAGACTGGACTGGCAAATGCAGAATTCGAGCTTTATAAAGCAAACGAAGCTGGCGATGCAGCAGATACAAATGCAAAGATTAATATTGTAGACGAAGGAAACGGCGTATACCGTCAGGCAACAGCCGATGAAGCTAAAGCAACAGGCTTTACTTCTGCAAAAATTGTATCTGATGCTGATGGTAAAGTTCTTGTAAAAGGTCTTGATGCCGGAACTTACTACTTAAGAGAGACAAAAGCTCCAGAAGGATACAATAAACTTCTCAGTGACATCAAAGTTGAGATCAAACCGGTATATGATGAAACAACTGGCAAACTGACAAGCTATTCAGTTGATTACACATACAATGGAAAGACTACAAATGGTGCTGCAATCACAAATAAAACTGATTCCCCAGAAGTAGCTGTAGAAAACAAAACAGGTGCACAGCTTCCATCTACTGGTAGCAAGGGTGCCCTCATGGTAACACTGGCTGGTATCGTTCTTTTCGGTGCATTAACAGCAAGCAAAGCTTTTGGCAAAAAGAAAGCAAACAACTAAGACATTCTGAAGTTTAAGAATGGACAAAAAGACAGTTCATCTTCCCGGTATTGCACCGGGAGGATGTCTGCTTTTTCTGAAATATCCAGTGTGGACTGGGTATTTCAGAAGAAACAGACAAAAGGTGAAAGGTATTATGAAAAAAATAGTGAAAATACTAAGAGGAATTGGATATCTGGCGGCATTTTCTTTAATCCTGTATCCGGTAGTGAGCAATTACATCAATCAGATGAACAGCACAACGATTGCTACAGATTATGAACAGGAAGTTTCTCATTTGTCGGAAGAACAGGAGAATGCAATGATCGAACAGGCACAGGAATACAACGAAAGCCTGATCGGAATTGGTTCCATAGCAGATCCATTTTCAGAAAGCAATGAAAATCAGACAGACAATGATGTGTATAACAATCTTTTGAAAATTGATGATACCGGAATGATGGGATATATTGATATTCCAAAACTTGATGTTGTCCTTCCGGTTTATCATGGAACATCCGAAAAAGTACTGCAGTCAGGTGTAGGACATCTGAAAAATACCTCGCTTCCGGTAGGCGGTGAGAGCTGTCATGCGGTATTATCCGGACACCGTGGACTTGCAAATGCCAAGATATTCACCGACCTGAACAAGATGGAGGTTGGAGATGTATTTTATATTAAAGTTCTTCATCATACCTTTGCCTATCAGGTGGATCAGATTCTGACAGTATTGCCATCCGATACAGATGCTTTACAGATTGAAAAGGGCAAGGATTATGTAACACTGGTCACATGCACTCCTTATGCAGTTAACACGCACAGACTGCTTGTACGTGGCACTAGAATTCCGTATGAAGAGGCACAGAAGATAGATGAGGAAGTTGGTCTTCAGTGCACAATCCCATTCAATTTGATTCTATTGATTGCTGGAATTGTTGCTTTCATCATCATATGGGTGAGCATTAAGTTACATAAACGCAGGAAGGAGAAAAAACATGAGCAGAATAAGTAAACGTAAGCGAATATATATGTGTATGGCCAGTGTGATGTGTATGCTTTTACTCCTCATTCCGTTACCTGTGTCTGCTAATAATCAGGGAAGCATATTATTAAAAGCTACTGTTGAAGATGAAGCTGCAGTATATAATCTAAGCAATACTGAATTTACGATGTATCAGGTTGGCATATATAAAAAGAATTCATGGGTTTTAGAGACTGAGTTTGCAAAGTCCGGAGTCGTATTTGACTTTGAGGATTCTTCCGCCCAGGCAGAAGCTGCAAAAAAACTGGAAAAATATGTACAGGATAACAACATCAAAGGAATGTCCGGAAAGACCAATTCAGATGGAGAAGTTATGTACAGAAATCTGGAAAAAGGTGTGTATCTTTTTGTCCAGATACACACAACACAAATTGGCAATCAAGTATATCGAAGTGAACCTTTTATCATAACAGTTCCAGGTAATTATGATGGTCAGATAATTTGGAATGTAACGGCAGAACCCAAATTTAAAAATGAATCGATACCACCAATTACCACGAATACGCCACCAGTTTCAGAAGAACCATCGGGTGATAAAAGCAGTCGCACTCCAAATGTAAAAACGGGAGACGATACGAATGTAATTATGTGGCTTTCTTTAATGGGAATATCCTTAGTCATATTTAGTATTTGTAAAAGAAAAGTCCATAAATAATATGAGAAGATCGGGAAATCCCGGTCTTTTCGTTTCGTTATATAACTGGCATAACCCAAAAACAAATACCTCCGGAGGTGCACCGTATGGTGTCACCTGGGAGGAAATGGGTTTTAAACCATGGGAAGATTTGGAAGAAAATGAGTGAGTTGCCAGTGCAATCTTATTTATCTCTTGTGACAGAAACAGGTTCCCGTTTTGCTGGAAGTAAGTCTGAACTGATCTCAGGAGCATAGAGCAGTGCTGTAAAATTCTGTCTAATGATATCCAGTGTCTTCTGCTTTTTTTGCAATTCCTGTTTTTTTCGGACGGTAGTAGCTTGTTCAGATTCAAGATTTTCAATCCTCTTCAGGATTTTATTAGAGCTTGGGATTTTGGTAACACCGAGATCCTGAAGCTCTTTTTT
>OLSD01000554.1_pt1 | contig 36892 bp, 44 predicted proteins | sample 1672211 | NCBI WGS metagenome assembly OLSD01 (sample SAMEA3136659, study PRJEB25190) | human gut metagenome | reverse complement strand
TATGTGACACAATCTGATTGGGACGAAGCTCCAAATCGGACAGCTTTCCGAATGCAGGCTGCAGAGCGCTGATAAATTCTGTTTTCAGTTGACTGTCCAGCTCATCGCGGGTGTATTCCTGCTCCACGTTTCCGCACACATTGGTGTAGAATAACAGCGGATCAGCAATCTTATATGAATACACGCCGGAACAGCGCACCGACACATCCACATCCAGCCCGATTTTGGAATCCACTACACGGAAGGGGATAGGATTAGGAGTACCGAATTTGTTGTCGATCAGCTCTTTGGTATTGAAATAATACACGCGCTGATCTTTTCCGGTGTCGCCGCCGTATGTAAAACGCTTGCCGATGGTTTTGAAGGTGGCAACAATGCTCTCACCGAGATTGCCAGAAAAAATGCTTGGCTCGGTGGAGGTGTCATATGTAAATTCACCGGGTTCGGCGCAGACTTCCACGATTTTGCCCTGTTCAACGATAATCATGCACTGACCGTCGGCAACAGCTATGCCGGAACCATTGGAGATAATGTTGTCGTTTCCTTTTGTGTTGGAGGAGCGACCGCTGACACGCTTTTGTCCTTTGGTGACGAGCACCTCCTTGGGCAAAGACTCACAGTAGAAAAATTCTTTCCATTGATCGGCAAGCGTTCCTCCCAGTGCACCGATACCTGCTTTAATAAGTCCCATGATCATGACTCCTTTCTTATCATTAAGAATAATTAAGTTGTTTCTTTACCGGCTCGTGCCGGCAACCTGCGGTTTGTTTTCGCTGCCTTTTCTGTTTTGACTTATCCCATTCCAAGCGGTGTCCATATATCATTTACGACATCGTAGGAATAGACGAGGTCGCCGCAGACGGCGTAGTGGAATTCGTTGACAAACTGCTCCTCGTGGCCTGTTCCCACGGAAAAGAGTTTGCAGGTGTTGCCGTCAATGTCGACCGTTTGCCCGGTGTAGAGGACGCGCATGCCTCGCTTCATCGCTTCTTTGACCTCATCGAATGTGCAGAGGTAATCCATCTCCTCCTCGAAACCATATTCACCGGGATCGTATGGTTCATAGACCGAGAAGTCATACAGCCCGACGCACTCTACGATCTCGCCGTCCCTCCCCGAAATAAAGGGTCGGAATTCATGGGCGCCGAAACCGTCTACGATCACCACCCGCACATCGGAGTAGATCTCGCTGACATTGCAGCGCAGGAGGACAATCTCGCCGGGACCCCCTTCGAGCAGCGGGTCGCTCATATCATCGACATACTCGCCATTTTCATTTATCGTGGAAGAATAGATCTTCACCTGTTCCCCTGCCTGGGGAACGATGACATAAAGCTCCTGCCCTTCGGCCATGCAAAGAGTTGCATCGGAAAGGAAGGGGTATGTCTGCCCGGTGGCGCTGTATTCCAGATAATCGTAAAGGTCCGCCCCGGTGCTGTCATAGCCTACATATCCGATAAAGGCTGCCCCGAAAGTGCCGTTTTGCAGGATTTCCTCCCGCAGCGCTTTAAGACCGGGATTTTCCAGCATTTCGTCATCTGACTCTATAATGGAGCCTCCTTCCTCATACACCGAAAAATCATATACTCCTGCGATCGCCACCAGGTGACCATCTTCCATAGAGAGGGACGGACGGAACGAAATGGCTGCGACACCGTCGGTGGAGACGATCAAGACATTGGAATATATCTCGCTGAGATTACATCGCACTAAAAGAACCTCGCCGGGATCTCCTGTATAAATTGGAGCGTTCAAAACATCCTCATAGGTGCCGTCGTCAGTGATCATGGAAGGATACACCGTTACCGTCCATTCTTCATTAGGCGGTACAATGGCGTATAGTTCCTGTCCTTCCACCATAACAAGAGGCGCTTCTGAGAGACAGGGATACTTTTGACCAGTTTCGCTGGCTGCAAGATAAGTATACAGATCCGCTTCTGTACTCTCGCTGTCTACATAGCCGATAAAAGCAACGCCAATATTACTTTCGCTGTCTAAAATATTTTTTCTTAACACAGCAAGTTCCGAATCTTCCTCTTTCATATCATCTGATTCCGCATCTGAAACTTTTGGCAGATCAACATTCGGGTCAGGCTTTAATGCACATCCTGCCAACAATGCAAAGCAGAGCAACCAAACGACCAGAAAAGGCCAACTGTTACGCGCTTTCATTTTTTCACCAACTTTCATTTTCATGACTATGTTCGTGACATATATCAGCTGCTTTGGCTTCTGTATTTCCAAATCAGCAGGTGATGTAATTATCATTAATATTCCATTGCGGACTTCCTTTTTTGAATTAGGGATTGATATATCATTGTGTGTGCAGCAGGAGAGTCTTTATCATTTTTCCTTTCTCCTGGCGGCAGTTATCGTTTTCACAAATAATTTTTATTATGTTTTCATCCGCGACTTTCGGCAAATACCGTAGCTTTTGTTATCTGTTCTGTCGCAGATCTTACAACTGACAGAATAACTACTTTCTCCAAATCGGATTGCCGTCTATCTCAGTCAGCGGAAATTTTCAGATATAGCGGCTGCCCGCAGTGGGGGCAGAACCTTGCGTCGGAGGTAAGCACCGTACCGCAGCGGTCACAACAGAGATGTCGTTCACGGTAACAGTCATACAGAGTTTTTGTCAGAAGTCGCATACCGCAGTCGGGACAGACGCTCTGCTTGCGGTCTACCACCGTGCCGCAGTGGGGACAGACTTTCATTCGTTTCATTACCTTCGGGCCGAAGCCGCATTGCTCCAGCCAGTTCATTTCCGCTTTCGCTGCCACAGCTATCCACTCCCTTCATAATGTAATTTTTGTTTGCATACGGGGCAGAACCGGTCCTCTGCACCCGTGTCGATTTTTGCGCCGCAGAATTTGCAGTATCTTGTTTCATACTCAAAGGGAGCGCAGTCGGTACATTCAAACACCACCGGATTATATACCGCGTCGATAATAAATCTGCCGCATTTCCGGCATTGGTTAAAATGCTGCCTGCCTTCCTTTTCCCACGCAAGCATCAGCTCCTCTTCGGGTGTATCCGCGTGATACGGTGATGTGATACACACCAGTGCTCCCGAAACGTCACAGTAAAAACGATAACGGTTGCCGCCGGTATCCGGAGTAATTTTATATGTAGCCGTCTTTTTTCCCCCCATTTGTGTTTCGCCCCCCTTTCAGATAAAAAGTTGAGTTACGGTTTTTAATAGGGAATCATCATTTTATATTGATTAAGTCAACTATTCGTGATATAATTTATATAATAGGTGGGGCGGAACTCTGCACTTCGTTGGCGCGCAGACAGAGTTCTTTCTGCAGATGTGTTTCCTGCAAATAGGGGTACCCTCACCGATTTATAGGTAACAGCAAGACTTTATACCCTCCTTAAAACTCTCTTGCGAATAAAAGTATACAGACGCTTTCCTGTTCTGTCCCCGTCAAAAACCCCCGAATTGATAGGTCAGATTAAAAGAATATGATGTTTTCAGTCTTTTTACGGGCGGTTTTGATAGGAAAACAGATAGGTAGTCTGTGGTGGCATCCCCACCGAGGAGGTTCTTATGAAAAAACTGCTATCTTTCTTTTTAATCGGGCTGATGTTATGTTTTGCCTTCACCGGCTGTTCTGACAAACCAAAGCTGGACCCTGACAATCCGGTTACACTGACCATGTGGCATGTGTACGGTGAGCAGGCCGACTCTCCCATGAATCGGCTGATTGAGGAATTCAATAAAACGGTGGGAGCGGAGAAGGGCATCATCATCAACGTTACCCTGATGTCCAACGCTTCCCAGATCGGTCAGAAGCTGCTCGACGCCCAAGACGAAGTTCCGGGTGTTCCCTCCATGCCGGATTTGTTTTTTTGCCACAGCAGCAACGCAGAGGAACTCGGCGTTTCAAATTTACTGAATTGGAACGACTTATTTACCGAAGATGAATTAAACAATTATGTGCCGGAATTTTTGGAAGATGGCAAGATCGGAGATGTCCTTGCGGTATTCCCCGTTTCTAAGTCCACTCATGTTCTGTATGTCGCCGGCACGCAGTTTGACCGTTTTGCAAAGGACATGGATGTATCCTATGACGATCTCTCCACCTGGGACGGCTTCTTTTCCGTTGCGGAAAAGTATTATACCTGGTCCGGCGGTAAGCCTTTTTGCGCATTGGATTATCCCATTCGCTGCGTTGAGCTGAACGCACTTTCAAAAGGCGCCGAAAACTTTTATACCGAGGACGGTTGGTACGACTTTGATAATCCCGTTTTCAAGGAATCTTGGATGGAATTTGCCCAGGCGATTTCCAAAGGGCACATCGTTGTTTCCGACCTTTATTCCAACACAATGGTAATGACAGGCGAGGTGATTGCCGGTATCGGTTCGAGTGCGTCCATTCTTTATTACAACGATGTCATTACCTATCCCGATAACACAACGGAACCGATGAATTTGCAGGTTGTACCGCTTCCGAAAACAAAAGACGCGGATCTGCTTGTAACACTTGCCGGTGTCGGTCTTTGTTCGTACAAGACTACCGAGCAGAAAGCAGAGGCTGCTGCTGTATTTGCACGCTATATCACCGAAGAGGCGCGCAATTTTGAATTTGTAGCCTCTACGGGATACATGCCTGTCAACAAAGGCTCTTTTGAAAAAATCAAAGATTACGCTTTTGAAAGCAAAGCATATGAAAATCTTTATACAACGCTTTTTGAGGTGAACAAAACGGCAACCGCAATCAGAGAGCCGTCTTTTGCCGGATATTACGAAAAAATTTACGCTTTGTATGACAGGCTGCGCGAGATGCAACCCCAGCTTACGGAAAGATTTGCAAACGGTGAAGACGCCGCCAAGCTGGCAGCCGAAACATGGGAATTGTTTCGCTCGATAGAGTAAGGCGGTGACGGTATGAAATTGTTGCCCGGTTTTACAAGTAAAAAGCGATCCATGAAGCGAAAACTCTTTGCCTATATGTTTATCCTCGTAGCGCTTGTCCTGACATTGCTGTTTTCCGGACTGCTGTTATTAGGGCAATTTACAGGCGCAGAGCAAACAACGTTTGAAACATTAGATTTTCAGGCGGATGTATTTTACAGGCAAATTGAATCCCATATTGAAGGATTGGCCGTTATGAGCATTCACTTGTCTGTCGATACTGCCGATGCTATTGAAAAGTACCTTTCAGAAAATCATATCGGCTTTTCAGACATCAATGATTCAGAGATAAACATTGCCGCTGTTCAGGAAGCAACTTTCAATATACTCAGGCAAAAGCTTCTTGAGGCTAAATGTTCAGGCGCCTTTATTGTTCTGAATGCAACGGTTAATACGGACGCAGATAAAGCTGCAAACTCTCACACAGGCTTGTATTTGCAGCGCAGTTCTTTAGATTATTCGGATACCGGTATTTTGCTTTATCGGGGGCTTACACAGCTCGGAAAAGAACACGGCGTTATGCCCCACAGAAAATGGCGGTTGGAGTTTAATACAGATTTGTTTCCAAACTACGCCCAGTTAACGGCCGATTCCAAATTGCCGCTAACCAGTGCATATCGCCTTTCCGATATATTTACTCTTACGGGAACATCGGAAAGAGCCGTGCTAATGACGCTCCCGATTATTGGCAGGGACGGAACGGTATACGGACTGTGCGGGTTTGAGATCAGCGAGAGTTATTTCAGGCACACATTCAGCCAGCCGTCCAAACTGGAACACGCTGTATTTACGATTAACAAAGGCAGCGAAGGCATTATAAATCATGCAGACAGTTTCAGCTGCGGTATAACGGACGGATATTATTTACCGCCGAACGAAGCGTATCGTTCTTCTTCGTTCGGCAACGGGCTGACCTTATTCCAGGGAGACACTTCGTCTTATATCGGTGTAACAAAGCAAGTAAACCTATGTAAAGACAGTGATACTTTTTATTTAACAGCTCTTGTTCCCAAACAAGATTTTGACAGATGGGTTTTAGATGACACAGTACGAATTATATTGCTCGTTTTACTTATTCTCACAGCAACGATTGGATGCAGTTATTTCTTTACACGCAGGTATCTGTCGCCGATTAAAAAAAGTTTGGAGCAGCTCAAACAGAAAGAATATGACAGAAATTCCGGTATTTCAGAAATAGACGACCTGTTCGCTTTTCTTGCCGAGCAGGACCGCATCAATGAAGCAGCGTTTGATACGATGCGAAAAGAAAAAGCCGATATGCAGACTTCGCTGGATCAAATCCGGAATGCACACGACGAAACTATGCAGCAGGTCGAGAGGCTGGCATATTCCAGGAAGAACGAGGTGGATCCTTATGATTATGAGGATTTCAAAAACGGTCTCAAATTTTTGACAGAAAGGGAAAAAGAAATCCTGGATCTGTATATTGCCGGGAAAACCGTAAAAGAAATCGTAGCGCTGACAGGCTTGAAGGAATCTACCATTCGTTTTCACAACAGAAATATCTACACTAAACTGAATGTCCATTCTCTGAAACAGCTTTTGCGTTATGCCGCCATTATGAAGCAGGAAGAAGGAGAAAGGGGGAAAACAAATGGCATTAGCTGACAGATTGAATCAGATTGTATCCGAGCAGAACATATCAAAAACTGAGTTTGCCCGCAGACTTGGTATTACCGTGAACTATGTGTATATCCTTACGGGCAACAGCCGGCCGGATACGGAACAAAATAAAACCATTTCTCCAGCCCTCGCCAAGCTGATTGCTCTTGAGTTTGGCTATAACGCAGATTGGGTTCTCCACGGAGACGGCACAGAAAAGTAATATGGAAAATGCAATAAGGCACTACGCTATAATTTTTGTGAATCCATATATAGAAAATAAAAAAGGGTTAAGATACCATAAGATTGAAGTATCTTAACCCTTTTCTCGTATCCTTCTTCACCATTCACATCACCCCATACAAGCGGCTTTGAACAATAGCTCATAGCCCTTAGTATTGGCGGATATTTCATCAACGAAAATCGGCAAGCTGACCTTTCCGGAAGCCTCAATGTGTTTTTTCAGCAAAATGGAACCTCCGCCGACAAGCACTTGCTCATATATTCTTTCTGCTGGTATCTCTTTTAAAGTGGGTACTTCAAGGCGGTTCATGATGAACCGCCCCTCAGTCCACAAAAAAGGCATAATACTCCATTGGAGTGGAAATAGATTTTTTAAAGTAAATAATACCGATTGGAGGTCGCACTGCCGTTTTCACGATAGTGCGGCTCTTTTCGTATCAGACCGGCTTTTTCCAAGTCTTTGACTGCCCGTTTTACAGTGCTTCGAGAGAGAGACAGATCCTTTGCAATGGTGTTAAGCCCCGGCCACGCCATTTTTTCTTTGTCCATGCGGTCGTGCAGATAGATATACACCAGCTTTGCACGGTGCGGCAGGTCAGTCTGATACACCTTGGTGTAATACGACACAGAACCACCTCCTTAACCTGTCCGTATCGGTTTCGCAATCTTTTCCTGCTGTGCTGCATGATCGACTTCCTGCGCAAAGGTTGCCTCGGTAGGCTCGATCATTGTCTGACCGTTTGACGGCGGATTTGCAGCAGGAACGTGCGGTTTCTTTTCCTGCGGATATCTCGCAGTAATACCTTTGATGAGCGTTTCACGACTGATATAATGCACACAGCGAGCGCCCTTGTCGGCGATTGTATAGGAGTTTTCAGGAAAAGAAATCCCCCACTTGAAAAACAACTTGAGCTTTGATATAAAGGGATGCGTACCGGTTTTCATTACGATAAAAGAGCCTTTTTTCATGCTCTTTAGTTCATCTGATGACATTAAGGCTCTTTCGGTCATCTGCAGGGATTGGGACGGATCATTTTTACTTCTTGATACTGAACCGGTCATAGCTGTCCGCGTACCAAGCGCCCTTGAAATGATGTCTGCCGTTTCGCTTGAAGGCGCAAATCCGCCTGCGATAGTGAGCTGACAGTTGTCTTGTATGATGGCGGCGCCTTCTTTTCCGTAATTCTTTTCAAGCTGCTGATAACTCTGAATAATACTGACAATGGAGAGCCGCCTGCTACGGGAGGCGCTGTACATCATCTCGGCGGATTGGATGGGTGGGAGGGTTCCGAATTCGTCGCAGTAAAACATCGCACGATTCGGAAGCGTTCCGCCGTTTTCGTCTGCAACGGCGAGAATTTCCCGGTATAGCTGCTGGATGAGAAGGCTGACCATAAAATAGGCGTTTGGATTTTCCTCCGGCATAACAATGAATACGGCGGATTTCTCATTGCAGAAGCGTTCTGCGTCAATAGTCGTATCAAAACACAGCACCTGCTCCATCTCGCTGTCGAGGAACGCATTGAGGCGTGACATAACGGTTGACATGACGGAGGCCATCGCCTGATCGCCGGTGTTCAATGCCGCGCCGGAAAACCACCTTGCCTTATGATCGGCGGGAAGTCTGTCCATTAAAAGCTGAAACTGATTCTTGCCTTTGACGCTGCTCGGCGCCTGTAAGTCCTGTACCAATTTGAACACCGAAACAATGTGCCGCTGATTTTTTGGCGCAAATTCTGCAATAAGCAAAATAAGAGAAACCAAAACGCCTTCAGCTGCGTCATAAAAGAATGCATTTTGACCATAAGCAGAAGCGTCGCCGTCTGCGTAGATCAAAGTCTTTCCAATGATTTTTGCATATTTTTCTGCTTTGGCGCGGAGAGCGACATCCTGCGGATGTTCTTTCGCCATATCCATATATTTGTTGACGAGGTGCAGAATATTATCTCCGTCTGACTTGGTGGGGTTTCGCAGATCAATCACCGCAACATTATATCCGTAACAGCCTTTGGCAATCCCGCCGTAGTGCCGATACAGATCACCCTTCGTATCAGTTGTTAAGAAAGACATTCCGGAAGCACAAGCGTATTCCAAATTCGGATACAGCCAATAGGCGGTCTTTCCGCATCCTGCCGCGCCCACCATCATGCAATGCACATCGGCGTCATCTACATATGCGATCGTATTGCCGCCCTTGTTCTGACAGCCGACGATAATTCCCTGAGGCAGCTTCGGAAGAGTATTTTCCTTTGCCTGTTTTCTCCATTCGTCAGGTGTAAACGGTATCCGCTTGTAGGTTCTGCGGATTTCTGCTTTGGAGGCGAACCGCGCCGTGCCATGCTGTCCATCGCCGACTGTTTTACTTTTGATATTGTTGAGGCTATAGATATGCGATAGGAGCGTTATCCCACCGAGAACGGCGAACATAACGGCACCCAGCACAATCAAAGTTGTAATGTTTGACATGAATCATTTGCCTCCTGCTGTTCTGAAATAAAAAACTCCGCACAAACATCTTTGTGCGGAGCATTGTCTCCGGCTGCCAGCCGGTCCTCGTTCCAGTCTTTGTGGAGCGGAACGAGGAGTTCATGCTGAATGCCTTTCAAAAAAAGAGCGTCTGAAGTTCGTTTGTTGGCAAGCTGTCCGGCTTCGTCATTGTCACGACAAAGATAGACCGTTTTGATATTGGGGTTATCCTTGATCATCTGCCACAGCACATGGTCAGACACACCGCAGGATGCGGCATAGCTGTGTTTTTTCCAGCCGTCTTTATGCATGGAAATAAAGGACAGCATATCTATTGGGGCTTCAAAAAGATACAATTTTTCTTTCGGATTTAGGCGTAAGCATTCATCGTAAGAATTAAAAAGATTGCCATTGTGCAAATTGGTTACAGGATCAGTCTGTCCTTTCCAATGAAAGCTGTATTCCGGCAGGCTGCCGCCGATATTTCCTTTATAGCTGCTCTGTGAACCAGTCCCTCGCTTATGAGCATGACGGGGAACGCCGTCTGTATCAAAGCCAACGAACACAGCGTTATGATAGTCAGCTGATTCATAGATCATTCCCTTATGCACAAAAGCATAGAGGACATCCCGGTCAATTCCTCTGCGGTTGATCAGATAAGCGTAGACGCGCCGCATATTGTCATTCTTTGGCGGCAGTACAAAAGGCTTTGGCAGTTTCTTCTGCAGCGGCAGCGAAACCATAAGCGTCCCCGAACAACTGCCAAGGAGATATTGCATCGCTTCGGGATAGGACTTGTTGTAAAACCGTCTGACGAAGTCAATTGCATCTCCGCCTTGCTGTTCATATTGATGAAACCATAGGTTTCCCCGAATGGTGACTTTTTGCGAACCGTTTTTCCACTCATACTCTGAACCGGAGCGTTTCAAGGCTTCGCCCTGACTGCGGAGCAGTTCTGCAATGTCTATCTGCCGTGCCTGTTCTTTTTCTTGTTCTGTGAAATGAATATATTGCGTTGACATGATAACTCCTTTCTCAGTTATCCCATTTTCAATCCGTGCGCCTGTTTCTTTTCTTCTATTTTCTGACGGAGTTTCTTTTCAATGATCGCCCGTTGTCCGTCTTCCTTTCTGCGCAGGCGATCTTCAAACATTCGGGCAAGATGAGAGAGCAGACGAAAGGATGCCATACCAATAGACGGTTTTATCATTCTTCCGCTGTAGTAATTTTGCAACAGACGCACGGCATACACATTACCCTGTTCGGCTGATGCCGACAGCAGAGCAATACCGTTTTGAATATCCTGTTCGGCGTCTTTGCCGGACAAAAGCATTTTTCCAAGCTGATATTGTGCGTACTGATTTTTTTGTTTTACGGATTCCCACAGCCAATGAAGAGCCTTTCCCGTATCCTTTGGAACCCCGTCTTCACAGAGATACAATTTTGCAAGGAGATATTGTGCCTGACTATTTTTCTGCTCTGCAGAAGCGTTCAGCAAGCGCTCTGCCTCAAATACATTTTTTTCGGTATGCTCACCTCGAAAACAGAATTTACCGAGCAGATACTGCGCCAACCCATTCCCGTCATTTGCAGATTCCCGAAGGAGCCGGATCGCTTTCACTTCATCGCTCTGTACAACAAGCCCAGCAAGGTGCATCTTTGCAAGAGAATATTTCGCATAGCTGTTGCCCTGATCGGAGGCTTTTTCGAGCCAGCTTTCGGCTTGCTGGAAATCCTGTTCTATTTCATTTCCCAAAAGATATAGCTTGCCGAGACGGTACTGTGCATACTCGTACCCCTGCGCAGCGGACAGCAGAAGCCATCGCACCGCTTCAGCTGGATCGTATAAAAGGCTGTCTTTGTCGAGGTATGCTTTTGCCTTGCGGTATTGAAACAGCGGATGGTCGGGATCGCTCCACCATTTTTTAGGCGTAGACGATTCTATCTTTGTTTCTTCAGGTTCCTTCTCATCGGGAGTGAATTCTTCCGGTTCGGATACTGCTTCTTCAAAGGTGATACGGTCATAGAGGATGTTAAGCGATTCCTGTATGACAGCGTTTTTGACTGTCTTGAATTCTTTGTTCTGTGACAGCGGCATCCGAGTATCGCGCTCATCCTGATAGATGCCGGTGATAGCATCACGCTGTTCATACCACAAATCATAAAGCGCAGAAATATCTTTGTCCTTTGCCAGTTCATCCACAATTGCGTTCACGATATTGCGACCTGCCTGCGGAAGATATCCATATACATTTTTGCCTTTGTAATTTTTCATCTGCTCAGACAGTTTCACCAATAGATCCGTAACGATAGGGTTATCATAACTGCCGGAGTTGATGTGTGATATGATGTCCGAGAGGACATCACGGCTATGCTGTACCAAGGCATTTCTCTGGTTGGTCTGCTCGATATACACCTGCATCAGATCATGTTTGAAAATCTGACGGGCAAATGCTGCCTTAATATTTCGTATTCCTTGTTTAGTGAGATACGGTTCTTTTCCAACAGAATATGCCACCATGTGAATGTGCGGATGATAGCTCTCATTGTGAAATGAAGCATACCATCGCAGATCACAAAGCGGTATCTTCATGTTCTCGGCAATTGTTTCTGCTTGGGAGCGTACAAGGTTTCGCCACGCATAGGCGTTGTCATAACCAAGACGGGAAGCGTCCTCGCGGCGAAGAGACAGGATATGCGTATACACATTCCCGTCATGATTTGCTACTTCCGCTGCAACCTTTGAAAGGTTAATCGGCACATTCTGATCCGTAAACAGACCATGCTCGCCCTGTCGTTCTGCACGGGGGCGCTTTGCAATATACTCCACATAGTTTTCTCTCTTGCCGATGAGATCGACATTGTCCTCAATCGCACGGCTGATGAATTCCGAAGCAGTTCCTTTGCTCGGATGTGCAAGGTAGTCTGTATATTCAAAGCTGTTTTTCGTATCGGGAAATTCTTCAGTAAGTTCTGCAATCAGTTTCTTCTGTTCTTTGCTGACAGGTTTATACCGCCATGTGTCATCGATTTTCTGTACGCCCTCACGCAGAGCAATATATTTGATGAGGTGTTCTGAGTGGAGCTTGCTTCCGGTTTTCAGATACCGGCTTTTCAGAATAATCTTCGCCATGCTTATTCACCATTTTGAAACCTGACCGCATCGTCCAGCCGGACAGAACCACGAAGCCGTTTTACTTCATTGACGCACAGGCCGCGCAGACGGGAGAGCGTATCTTCATCAATTTGATTGGTCGCCGCAGTGACATGAAGCACCATGCAAAGTTCCACCGCTATTTTAAACAGCAGCGTTGCCATGCGATCCTCGAAGGAGTCGAGACTTCCCTGCATAGTGGAAACAAGAACATTCGGCAAGTATTGTTTATATTCCTCACTGGCAAGATAGCCGCAGTAAAAAATGATTGCTTTCTCAATAAATTCACTGGGACTTTTGCAGTTGTCCGCTTCAAAATTTTTCATAATCCTGTCCTCAACAGACGGATAAATCCATAACGGGATGCGTATTTTCTTTTCTTTTTCCACCGGCATTTGCTCCTTTCTGACAGGCACCTAAAAAACCGCCGTATTTCTCCGAATGCGGCGGTTAAGGTGCACCTCATATTCTCATTGATCGGTTTTTAGGTGTACCCAAGCCGTAAAAAACCAAAAGGCTCGAAAGGCCTGACGCAGTCCGCATTGCGGGCTGCTGTGATTCGGCGGAAGGGGCATTTACAGCCACCCGCCTTTATCCTGCAACCAAATCGCAGGCGAAAGCCGGACGATTTGGAGCTGTGTTTCTCTCTGTACACATCTTGCCGAAACCGCCCGAATTTCGCCCGAAGCCTGTTTGTCGGGTACTTTCTCCACAGGCGTATCAAAGTCGGCACACGGGGCGACACGGCGGCTTACAGGCGTGGTTTCTTGTCTTCTATGACCTTGCCGTTCAGACGGGTAAAGCAGCTCTCGGTATAGGACAGTCCATGTTCCGATACCATACGGTCGAGAACTCTGATCATATCGGCTTCCTTTAAGCTGACCGGTTCGGAGAGACCGTCATAGTAAATCCACTCCGGCGAGCCCGGATCGTCCTTGACGAACACATCGTAACCGAGCAGCAGTTTTTTGCAGGAACGATAGAGAACAGCGTTCAGCCGCAGGCATCCTGCGGTGAGGACGGCGGCAGCCGTTTCGGAAAAGCCCGTGGGTATATCCCTTTGGAGCTTTTGGATTTCACGGTCGCTGAGCAATCGCTCATAGGAATAACGGCTGCCGAGCTGTCGCTGTAATTCTTTTTTGCGGCTCATAGATGCATCCCCTCCGAGAAATATAAAGGATCGCTTTCGTCTATAGCCTGCTCGTCCTCATCGGGTTCATATCCGTCATAGTCCTCCGGCTCGTACAAAAAGTCATCCTCATCTTCCATATCAAACAGCGTCTGTTGAGGTTCCGGCTCTCGATGTGCGGCATAGAACTGCGCCGTGCTTTTCAATACAGCCTTGTCAAGCACATCGGTATCCAGCCCGCAGTCGTTGTAGCCCTCATAGACTGTTTGGTAATAATATGGGGAAGGAAGACCGAAATTCATTCTCAGATTCATGATATACACCATAGCGTTCACTTCTTCTCCGTCAAGCTGCACGGGAACATTCTGCTTAAAATAGTGCGAGGGATATCCCTCGTAGCGGTCGAGCGCCTGCTCGTTCTTCTCGGAAATATCCCATACCGCAACAGGAACGGAGGCGCCTTCTTTGGGTGCGATGGTAGCAAAGGCGCCATGAGGCTGCCCTTTAAACTGCAGCTCATAATCTTCGATTACGCCTGTGCCGTACAATTTCGCGCCGGGACACCGGTATTTCATCTGACGGATATTGAGATTGCTGCCGTAGGCAACATACAATCGTTTGCTCATATTTACTTTTCACTCCTTACATCTGCATTGAAAAAGCAGGAGCGTCATGCTCCTGCTCATTTGCTTGTGCTATCGGTTCTTCTTCGACCATCGGCTCTTGTTCCTCCGTTTCCTGCTGCTCGGCCAACCGCTTTGCGGCAAGGCGGGCTTTCTGTGCTTCGGCTTGTGCGGGATCACGCCATGCAATGTTGCCCTCTAAATTTTTCAGCAGATGCTGGCGGGCGGTTTTAAATTCATCACCGATCAACCCCAGCCGTAAAAGCCAAGTGCGGAAGGTATATTTCTCATTTTCCGGCTGCCTCTTGATGCGGGATGCGCCTCGCTGCACAAGCGCCTGATGGCTGATGGCAAGGCACAATTGAATATATGATTTCACTTCTCCGGCGTGGAGGGTGGAGTTAAACATACGGAATTCAATCGTGCCTTTGGAAAATACACTGTGCAGATTGAGGGCGTGATAGCGGCTGTCATCGTAGTGGATATACCGTCCGCCGTAGCCGTTGTACCACATCTGCTCCACCTCCTGCATAGTTTTGGGACGCTTATGGTTGAGTTCCTCTAAAAATCGGGTGTCGGCTTTCTGACAGTAATGCTCTCGGTTCACCTGAACTTTTAATGTCTTGTACAGCAAATCCTCTTTTGACGCCATAATGTTTACAATATTACGGAGCGTCTGCGGCGTATGGGAGGAGGCATCCACATGAACATGGATGCCGCAGGAGTCGTTGACCTTTGCACCGCCTGCGCGGAGCTTGCGCACAAGTTCCTGCACCGTTTCAATATCCTCGTACTGACAGATCGGAGAAACAAATTCCACCGAATAGTCCCGGCTTGCCGAACGGTTGTTACCGTTGCGGCAGCGGATGGAGGCATCACTCACCACTTTCCATTGCCGATTGCGGTTATCCCTGATGGTGTAGGCGTCATATCCGCCGCCGACATGGGTCGCCTGCGTATCGAAATGTCCCGCGATAATCCTTGCCGCCGCTGCTCTTGTCAGTCCGGTCATCTCAATTTCGATACCGAAGTTCTGACTTCTCAAGCGGAATCACCGTCCGTGCGGCCGGGAGCGCCCACAGCAGAAGAAGGAACAGCTTTCGGTTTCTTCGGCTTGACAGCGGCTGCTTTATTCCCGGCATTCAGTTCGATAAACTCCCGCACACCCGCAGGCACGTGTTTGCTGTATAATGCATCGGCGGCTTTTTCCATTTCTTTCTCAAATGACAGGTCTTTCTGTGCCATATATAGTTTGGCGGCGGAGAGTTTTTCCGCGTCAAAGGGAACGCTGACCGTTATTTTTTTCATGCTGATTCACTCCTGTTTTTTAAAAGTTCAGTGTTTGTATTTTTATCTCCGCTGTTTTTTTGAAAAACCCAAAAATAACAGTGGGACTTACGCAGATGCCTTTGGACAAGATTTCCGTTATGGATTTTTGCAATAGGCAGATTCAATATGGCGATGTCTTTTGCATAAAAACCGATTTGTACTGCCCACATCCAGACAAGACAATGCGTCATAGTTGTTCGGTTGTCTGTATAATCCTGACACTTGAATATAAGCAGACCGTTCCGTTTCAAAATCCGATATGCTTCAGACAGGATTCCCTGATAGCATTTTTTCAGTTCGGCAAAGTTGTCAAACATGGTATAACGCTTATTGATAACGCTGTTTTTTGTTTGCCCGTGTGTGCCGAACATAAAGGGAGGATCGAGAATCATGCAGCCGATAGAGCTGTCTTTCACCGGCAGGTGACAGGCGTCTGCCTGCAATGCATCGTATCCTCTTTTTTCAGAATTTAAATCGAACCGCAGAACAGGCTTTTCGATTGTGTTTTTATAGAACATTCCTTTATTAAACATCGGGTCAAGTTCGATCGGATTCCCACTATTATGAATATTGAGAATTGCTTGCAAACAGCTTTGCTCATTCTCAAAAAAGCTGTAGATGTGTTGCATTGTTATACCCTCGTGTTTTCCATTGTCTGTTGCATAGAATTATGAGAAATGTTTGTTTCGTTAAGAACAGTCAGCCCGTTGTTGTAATCATCGATCATCTTTTCAGCCTCGGTCATGGTTTGACTGCCGTCATACCATCGGGATTCCATCTCAGAAAGGGTATCCTCGATGGTATCGCTCACATGGACAGAGTAGCTTTTAGCTGCATCGAGAAACGCTTCACGCCCATGCTTTTTATATATCCCGTAAAGGGATTTCATTTTTCCTTTCATTTGATCCTCCTTCACAAAGACAGCCTTGGATGCTGATCTTCGCTGTGATAGACGTCTTCATCCATCACATCGGCGCCGAGCATTCCGAGAACATGATCGAGCTGCTCGGCTCCCGAACAGCAGTCCGGCGCGTTTACAAGATAAGCTGTGGTCTGTACCGCATCTTCTGCCAGCAGGATTTCGTTTGTTTCGTTTTCCTGCTCCTGCCGAGCTTCTGTGGGTGTCATTGTTCTTTTACTCATGGATTCGTTTCCTCCGTTTCTTCGATATAGCTGATATACGGAATTTTCAGCCAGTGTGTCCAGCCGGTTTGACCGATGGGTGTGCGTATGACTCCGGCATTGGTATTCGCGGCTTGGATCACTTCGCCGTTTCCGATATAGATGCCGATATGACCTTCGTGCCAAACAGCCAAGCCGGGGATTTCGGGGATGGTATCAATCGTGCCTTTCTCTGCGGCGTTTTCATACATGGTATCCGCACCGATGTCGGGCATACCGTTTGCGCCGATTTCAATCTGCGCGGTTTCGGTATTGTACCAGCCGTAGCCTTTTATAAGTCCAACACAGTCTGCGGTTCTGCCGCCCAGCCAATTCTGACGAATGAAATCCTCATAGCCGCCGACCTCATCGGGATACTGAGCTATCTTGCTTGTCAGCAGCGCTTCATCCAGCACGGAACCGTATGTGCCGTAGACATAGCCCCATCCGTTTTCCTGCGCATGGATTGCCCATTTCACGATATCCAAATTGTTTTTTGTTGTGGGATCGGTAAAGTCCGAAATGTCGATTGCCGTAGCGCGGATATTTCCCATAACTTTGCCGAAATCTTCGGCTGTGAGCTGTGTGCCGAACGCAGAGTTGACTGCTGCGATGAGTTGTTCGTCTGTCTGATCTTCGGCAAAGCAGCCCACGAGCTTGGAAACAAAATCAGGTTGTCCGGCATAATCGGAAAGCGCAAGCACATACAGTACCTGCGCTTCCTTTACTTTACCGGTGAAACCGGCGGCTTTCATCTCATCTTCTATGGCGTACATGGTATCCTCAACAAACTGCAGCTTTTGCTGTTCCTCGGCAGAGAGATTTTCTACCACCATCGTCTGCAGACGGTCGGTGTCAATCTCGATGCCGCCATTGAAGATAGAGACAATCGCCACGATGGGCATAATGATAATGATGATAATCCCAAGCACAATGCCGAGTACGGTTTTCAGTATCTTTGGATTTGTAAGCAGTGAGACAGCAATCTTTTTAAGGGCGGCGGCAACGGTCGCGCTCATAGCCGCATCTCCATGCTGTGTGTCAGACTGTTTTCATAATCTTCCAAACAGGAGTGGAGGGAGACGGTAAAGGCACAGCTAAAAGCATCCTGAATATCCATCTCCGAACAATCCTTGATCTTTTTGCAGCCGCATTCCAAGAGCGTTTTTTGTGAAGGCATATCCTGCATAATGAGCCGGGGATATCCGTTTAGGGACACCGTGTCGCCGATCTTCAGCGCTGTTCCCATACAGTCATGCATACCGGAGTCCTCGCCCACAAAGCCCTTGACCTCCCGAAACCATTCGCCGTCATTAAGATAAAGATAGGCCGCGTCCTCACCAAGACCGGTCAGCGCATTCTTTTCGCTTAACAGCTCGCCAATCTTTTCAAGCTCATCGGAAGTGTCCCTGTTCGTCATTGCCGCGCTTTTCAAAGTCAGATGCTTTTTGAGTTCGGCGATTTCTTCCGTCAGCTCACGGACTCTTTTTTCTTCTGCCGGTGTCATTATCGTCCACCTGCCTTTCCGAATAATGCGGATTTGTAATCGGGAGCAATGACCTGCAGCAGATATCGCTCGTTGCCGCAGCGGTAGAGGCAGGTGCCTCTTTCGGGATATTTGATCAGTTCAAATTCGGCAGGCTCGACTTGAAGTGCGTCCATATATTCTTTAGGACTACACTGTCCTGCGTTGAACAGAAACTGATGCGTAGGAATAGAGAACAGCGGTTTTGTAAACTCACGGATAGACGGGATCAAAAAATCCTCGATATTCTGACTCGCCAAAATAATCGAGGAATCCTTTTTACGCACACGCTTCATAGCGTTGCGGATATATTCGATTGCCGTCATGTTGGTAAGAAAGAGATACAGTTCATCAATGGATGCCGCTGTATTGCCCTTGCCGAGAAGTTGATTGCTCATGAAGGAGAGAATGTTAAACAGCATAGCGTCCTTGAGTCGCTTATTGGTATCCATTAAGCCCTTCACGCCGAATACGAGGAATGCATCGTCCGTGATGTTGGTGTGTCCGTTGAAGTATTTGCTTTCCGCACCGACACACATGGAGTGGATGCCGAGGCATACCTCTTGGAGCGTTTCTTCGGTATAGAGATATTTTCTGCTTTTATCGTAGCTGTAGAATTCTTCCTCGCACAGCTTGTAGAAGTCCTCCATGATCGGATAATCAGCGGGCTTCAGCCTGCTGTAATCGGTGCTGTCGGTGATGCCGAACCGGGCATACAGTTTGGATAGCAGGATTTCAATAGTATCGATCTGACTGTCGCTGAAATCCTTGTAGCTGCGGAAGAAATCTTTTAGAAAAGCAATGTGCTGACTGAGCCTTGTCGCTTTACGAAAAGCAATTGGTGCTGTTGGGTCGCTGTCATCGTCCTGCCCGTCAGACCATGCCTTTGGTTCCAGCGGATTGATAGTGTACTCGCCGGACAGGAAATCGATATAACAGCCGCCCAGCGCCGAACAGATTTCTTCGTACTCGCTTTCGGGATCAAGGCAGATGATCAGTTTTCCCGATTCGCGCAGGTTGGTGAGAATTAACTTTAACAGATAACTTTTGCCCTGACCGCTGTTGCCCAAAATGAGGATATTGCTTGTGGTTTTGTCTTCGGCTCTGCGGTCGAAATCCACGAGAATGTTCGTGCCGAACTTATCCCTGCCGATATAGATGCCTCTCGGATCGGTCTTGCCGGAGAAGTTGAAGGGATACAGATTTGCCACCGAGCTGGCAGGCAGGACGCGCTCATACTGCGCGCCGAACTGATTTGCGCCCACAGGCAGAACAGACAAAAAGCCTTCTTTCTGCCGTAAGGTCAGACGGTCTACCGAAATTTTGGAGCGTGTCAGTTCCATTGCAATTTCGCTCTGCAGCTCTTTGAGCGCATCCATATTCCGTGCCTTTAATTCGATGAACACTGAGCAGTGCAGAAGCGGCTCACGGTTCTTGCGGAGATTTGCCAGCAGCTCCACTACATCCTGCAGATTACCCTCGGCTTCGATGGTTTCGTTTACATCAGTGCCGCCGCTTTTCAGCTTGTTTCGGCGAGTGGCGTTTTGAATGATTTTCCTCTGTTCCATGCTTTCGACCAGTCTGTGATAGATGCGTAAGGTTACGCCGCTGCGGTCGGCAAGCTGAGAGAGGATCGCCTGTTCCTCGGTAGAGGGCGGATACTCACGGATCGCCCATACACAGCGATAACTGTCGCCCAAGATATAATGGTCGGAAAGGAATTTGATTGTGCCGGGCAGGATCATATCGAAAAAATCCTTTGTTCTGATTTCTTCCGCCTGCTCCGGTGTGAGTACCTTTGGCTTCCTTTTGAACATATAGAGCCTCCTTTTGCCGTTTTGCAGACAGAAGGAAAGCACAAAAAATCAACCGCTTTGCTGTCTGCAAAACGACTGATAATATTTTGAATTACATTTTTACGGCTGCCACAATCAGCCTGCCGTTTTTTCCTGAACCGTAACAGGTGGACAGAGTGATGATCTGCTGACCAAACACAGGTGTAACGCCGGTATTATAGAGCGATTTTTGCATAATTGCTGCGGCTTGTTTGGTGAAATCCGTGCTGTCGGCCGCATGAATAAAGCTGTACCAAGTATCGGTTTTCTGAACAGCGGCAACGGCAAAGACAGTATATTGTTCCACACCGTCTGCTGTTTGAAATTCTATAACCGGATGCTCGGTACAGAACGCCGGGTCAGTATAATCCCGAAGCGATGAGAACATCGTGCCGTTTTTCATGTTGTGACCGTAAACAATGAGATGATCGCTCTGCAGGTCGCACCGCCAGTCCAGAAACGGCACGCCGCTTTGACTGTATTCGCCGTAAAAACTTCGGCGCAGATATTTCTGCGGATTGTCCGGGGTGTGCATGACAGGATAGCTTAGCTGCGTATCGGGAATATACAGCCAGCCGATGCAGTCGCTGTTCTGTGCAAACAGCCCTGACAGATCCCGCACAGGTTCGGAAGTATCATCCGTTGGCACAGCCGTTTCATCGTTGGGTTTTTCCGGCGTTACTTCCACCATCTCAGCAAGGGTATCGAATTCTTCTTTTTCTTTCTGCCGGTCGGACAGTTGCGTATAAACCATAAAGCCGGACAAGGCGGCAATTGCCGACAGCAGAACGGAGAGAACGGCAAGACTAATCTTCCGAAGCTTCATCGTCCACCTCATAGAATTGTTCGCCGTCAATGTCGGGCATCTGCTCCCCGTTCATGCTGGCTTCAAAATACAGGGCGAGAAAACGCTTAATGTCCGCTTTCTTCATCCGCTGCACTTCAAAGCCCTGCTCGGAGATGGTTTTCTCGATACGGTTTGCCGCTTCAAAGGTCTGCTTATCTTTACGGTCTTTCAGCCTTGCGATAAACAAAAACTGCCTTGCGGTCGCCATCTCCATTTGAATATGGTCGAGAAAGTCGATGTCCTTTTTGATGATTTTCCGCACCTTCGGATTCTGTTCCTCCGAGAGCCTGTCGCTTAAATACGATTTGTTATCGTCAAAGCACTCGGAGGAGTCGGTGCAGGTAATCTCAATATCGGGGATGGCGGACAGCACCATCATCAGATGGCGGATTTTGATTTCGATATTGGTATGGGACAGCACCGAGATGTTGGTGGGCGAGACGAGATAAAAAAGCAGCTCGTACTTACCGGCCGCAAGTCCGTATTTGGTAAAGGTCTTGATGCCTAAAAGCTCCTGTACCGAGCGTCCTTTTTTCTTTTTTTGTGGTTTGTCTTTCGTTCTCATCTGCCGCTTACCTCCATTCGTAGTATTGTTGGGTAGATATAAAGTACCGCACGGCGTATTTCATAAAATCCAGTATGGTCGTATCGTCCAGACGGATAGTCAAAAAGCCATAACAGAGCGTGGCGGCAGCAGGAATTACGATCCGAAGCTGCACCAGCGCCACAATGGATAGCAGCGCGGCAATGCCGAGAATACAAAAATCCCGCAGTCCCCACAGCCACAGGTTTGCTGTGGCTTTTAAGTTCTGCGGGTACAGATACTGTGTCACTTACATTCCTCCCATCGTCATCGTTTCGCTTTGTGTATCGCCGCAGAATTCCTGCGGCGTCTGATGGTATTCCTCACGGATTTTATCTGCAATCATTTCCTTGAGGAGCTGCGCCTCGCTGTCGGTGGGCTGATAGTCAAAATATTCACTTCCGTTATCCCGGCTGATCTCGCATTCGATGCGAAGCGTATCTTCAAAGGGATTGTATTTGCCGTATAGATTCAGCCATGTCCCGTCCTCATCTGCGATATTCAATCCGAATTTCTTATCTACATCGAACCATGTTTCAATATAACAGGTGATTTCCTGACCGATGTCGCAGTCTACTTCCATATCGCGGTCGACAGCAATATCGGCTCTTTCAAGCTCGTTGTTTTCTTTCAAATTCTCACCTCGTTGCTATACAAAAAGCCACCGCAATGCTGCGATGGCTCTGTGCAAAATATTTTGTTACAGGGACATTGTCGGTCCGGCTTGCTGCGTTTCGGTCAACTCTGTCATTTCAAAGACGGGACGAAGGATCAAATCCCGTCTTGCCGCAATATACCGCTTATAAAACTCCTTTTGCAAATCGGAGATATACGGCACTCCGTCAATAAATGCGCTGATCTTGCTCATATCGGCACGTTCATAAATATGCCTTACCGCCTGATTGCAGTCCTCATATTCGGCGCTTGAAAGAAAATCATAGTAATTGATTTTGTTCCCGTTCAGTTTAATTGCCGAAGTCGGAAACCGGTAAATCCGCAGATTCAGCGCTTCTTTATCGGTCAGTACCGCCTGCATGACTGCGTCATCGGCCTGCGGCAGCAGACAGCTTCCACAGTCATAAACCGGCGCGATCTCACGCTGTTTATTCTTCGGATCATATAAAAAGCCCCAGTTGCCGTTATGACGGTCGAAGTTACCGAGCAATGCGTCTGCGGCAAACATCTCCCAAAAGTGTTTCTTTAAAAGGATAGGATCAACATACTGCTGTTTTTCAATGGCTTCCAAAACATCTTCAAGCTCCGTACCGCTGCCGTTGGAATCGGATTCCAAAACGGTGTTTTTAATAGAGCAGAAATCGTAAAATTTCTTTCCGTCCTCTGTGAAGTCAAGACAGGCACAAACCATTTTCTCCCTGCCGTTTACTGTAAATGTCCCCAGCATGGTTTCCTGCGCCTTGATGCCGAGCATATTAAAAATACTGCTGGCAATGTGTTCGCTGATGCAGCTATTGGTATAGGACAGCTCAGTTGGCTTTCCTTCGCCGGACGGCGGAAACTTCAGCATATATGGTCTGCCGCCGTATTCCACGGCAATTTTCTTGCCGTTCGCTCCGTTATATGCCCGGTCAAATACACGGGGACAGTTTGTAAAGTCAATCCCTTTTGTCATGCTCCTGCTCCTTTCCACAAATATTTTTGCCTGAGGTAATCGGCGTGTTCCGGCGTAATCACACCTTCGCTGATTTCCGCCAGATTGATGCTGCCGTAAAGCTCTCCCCACAGGCAGTCGAGAATGGAGGAGTTGATTTTCAGCCCCTCCTTGTATGCATCCAGATCGTGCTGGAGATAATCCGGCAAACCGTGTTCAAACGAGCGCTCACGTTCAGCCGCCCGTATGCCGCTTTCGGTCAGCATTTCCATTGAAACGTCCAAAGCCTTCGCCAGTTTATATATCGTTTCGGCAGAGCATTTTTCCAGCTTTGTTTTTCCGCTGCAAATATCATTGAGCGTAGCGTGGGGAATGCCTGCTTCAACTGCCAATCGGTATTTTGTCATATTCCGCTTCTTGAGCAGACTGTCTATTACCATAGGAATCACCTCTCACTATTATTATATCGGCATACCGAAATAATATCAAGAGGAAAATCCATATTTCACAGAAAGTTTGCTTCTTTTGTTATCTTCCTGCTGCTCTGGCAACTGAACGCGTCAGATTGACCGCAGTGGTCGTTGCGTGAACAACGCTCATCATGTTGACTCTCACGCTTGAATCCAATCCGAACTGCTGGGCAATTCTCGGCACCTCGTTGGCCGCAAGCATGATGCCAAGCCCTAACAGCATATTGCCGGGGAAGGTCAGCAATCCCAAAAACAGCAGCGAAGTCTGCATAAATGCCGTGAGGCACAGTGCCGCAATCTGCTTCATCCACTGATTAAATCCGTCCTGATAGCCTCTCGGCACAGAGAACATATACAGCGCTCCCACCGCCATCTGAATGAGCAGGATGCCGCCGCGTTTAATGTTCGCAAAAAATATCTTGACTACGCAGTAGGCAAAGGCAATCAGCGCAAGGATGTTAAACAGATTCATCTGAATATTGGTGCTGACTGCAAAGCTGCCCTGCAGAACGCTGGTGCTTTCTCCCGCAAGGTCGAGGGTTCGTCCGCCTGCAAAGAGCGCCGACAGGTCGTGGGAGAAGGTGTTTTGCAGGCTGATACAGAACTTGTACAGTTCCACCGGCACAATGCCGATGAGCGAGCAGGCGAAGAAGCCTTTTAAGATATTGACAGCCGTTGACTTGATATCTGCTCTGCCGTGCTGATACTCAATCGCCACATCAAATATGACGACAACCACACCTGCAACAAAGAGCGCCCAGCCGAACAGCGTGAAGAGTTTGATGGTCGCCTGAATCCAGTCAAGGTCAAAGATATCTGCGCCCATATTGCCCATCATGCTGAAAAAATCGGCTACGGCGTTGTAGATGGTTTCGTACATCCATTTCAGCATCGTGTTCCAGATTACATTGGATATTTGCTCTCCTAAAAAGTCGAACACGCCGCCAATGGCGTCGCCGATACCGGAGAAGATATCTCCTAACCAATCAAACAAGCGATTCACCTCCAATCAGCCGCCCCGTTTTTTCGGGACGGCTCTGTTCTATCGGTTAGAGAATCGTCCATATATACAGCGGCGCGGTCAGCGTGAAAATGAGGCAGGCGAACAAAATACAGGGCGCGGCAAATTCAAACTGCCCGTGCTTGCGGTATTCAAAATATGCCGTGCCGACCTTCACGAAAAACAGGATCGCAAGGATCATGTCCACCACGGGGAACACCACATTGTTGACCACTGTTTTGATCTGCGTCTGTGCCTGCGTCCATGTGTTTTCAATCGCTCCCGCCACATCGCCTGCAGCAAAGACAGGCACGGCGGAAACAGTAACAATCAGCGCCACTACAGCGGCACAGACAAGAAGTCTTGTCCATTTCTTTTTCATCGGCCTTTTCCTCCTAACACTTTGTTGATTTCATTTTCCCGAACCTTTCGGATTGTCACATTGAGGTTTTTGCAGAATTGTATTTCAGCAGCCATACCCTCGGTCACCTCATCACCGAAGAGCCACATTTCATCACAGAACCACAAAAGCGACAGTCCTGCCGCTATGCCGATTTCTCTCTCTTTGGGGATGCTGTCATCAAGGCAGAGCGCATAGAAATGCGGCACGACCGGAGCCGTGCCGCACAGCAATGCATATTTGGTGTACCGTCTGACTTTACGCAGATTTTCCTCTACATTACCACCGAGGGGAGAGCAGATATACACCTTTTTCATCATTTCGTCGTCGCAAGCTTTGAAACGCTCGTTTCCGCCTTATGGCGAAAAACTCGCTCTCGCCGCTGCTCCTCCTCTCCAAAAAAAGACTCGTTTGCTCCGCCTGCATCCTTGCAAGCGCGGCTGCAACGGCTCCGCTTCACTACCATCTTTTTTCGGTTACTCATTATCATCATCCTTTTTCTTTTTCATGAGGATGATCGCAGAGGCAACCGCACCGCCCACGGCTACTGCACCGAGTCCGATCCAAAAGCCGAGATTTGAGTCATCACCGGTTTGCGGTACATCAGGGACAGGAGGTGTGATCTTCACCGTCTGACCTTTGTCCTCGATATCCGCATGGACAGCGATTTCAACATCGTCACGGTACAGACTTTCAAATACCACAATGTCGGCTGCACTTGTCAGTCCTGATGCGTCAAATACAAAGGTAACGGTAATTTCACCGTCCGGCGCATCGGGCTTAAAGGTGAAAGAGCTGCGAATTTCTTCTCCGTCAACAAGCAGCGGTTCTCCTGTGGATTTGTTCATAAGAACACCTTTTACCGTATACTCCTTGCCGGGAGTCAGATTGTTGTAGGATACAACATCCTCGATTTTCACTCTGCTGTTTGCCGTGATTTCTTTCTTTCCGTCTGCGGTCGCCTGCGTTCTGATTTCAGGGATTTTCACCTTGACGGTCTGTCCCTCGTCTTCGATATCCGCATGGACAGCGAGCTCTTTGCCGTCTTTATACAGGCTTTCAAACACCACAATGCCGGTATCTTCCTTGATATATTTGGAATCAAAGACGAATTCCACGATTGCTTCGCCTGTGGGCGCATCGGGTGTAAAGACCGTTTCGGAACGGATTTCTTCGCCGTTAATCACAAGCGGCTTGCCTGTGGATTTATCCATAAGCACACCCTTGAGGACATATTCCTTGCCGGGGATCAGGTGCTTGTAGGATACGGTATCGGTAAGGGTGAAGACCTCGGTCGCACAGATTTCCTTTTCGCCGTCCACAGCCGCCGTTGTTCCGATTTCGGGGATGCGGTCATTGACTACGGTGATTTCGATGAGTTGTTCGTGCTCAGATACGGTCACGGGATAGATTTCCTCATTCGGGAGGAAGGAGTCCGCAGAACGCAGTTCTTTGACGATCCAGTTTCCGTAAGGGATTTGCTCAAATGTGAAGACGCCGTCCGGCTGTGATTCTGCTGTGAGCAGGGCGGTTTCTTCCGTAAATTCGGTTTCGTCCGGACGGAACAAACCGAACAGAGCGCCGGCAATGGGTTCTTCTGTTTCACGGTCAATCTTCAAGCCCTTAATATTCCCGTAGATGAGATCGTTGGGGATAGCTTCGCCGTCATTGACCTGAATTTCCAAAACAGCGATATCCTGCCCTGCATACACAAACTCCACAGGATATTTTTCGTCCGAGATAAGATAGTGCTCGTCTGCGGCGATTTCCTTGACATAGAGTTTTGCGCCAACGGGGATGTCGGTCTTAAACACCGCCTTACCGTTTTCCGCACAATTGACGATTTCCAGCAGTCCGTCTTTCGGGATCACCAAGCCGTCTGCCGCCGCAAGATCCTCTGCGGCGAACAGTCCGAACTGTATCGAGAGGATTTCACCGTTTCCGCCGATGCCAAACAGCTCGTTCTGCTCCAAAATTTTGGAGAGACTGATTTCTGCCTTTTGACGCTCGTTGTAGAACGAGACTTCAGTGGAAGTCACCTCAATATTTTCGCCGGCATAGGTCAGCTCCACTGTTTTAATTTCGCTGCTGATCACCATACCATAGGCGGCTTTTTCCTCACAAATTTTGAAGGTTCCAAGATACAACGGTTCTGTGGTCGCAGTGCCGTCCCGGCCTGTCTGCAAACGAGCCACAACCTGTTCATCCTGATATCGGAGTGTTCCATCCGGCGTATAAATATCTCCGACCGCCGTAATGACATAGTGAGTATCCGGTACATTGCCTACCGCGTAAACCGGCTGATAGATGCCGTCTGTTTCCGTCACGGAAGAGAACACCTCGCCGGTCTTGCCGACCGTGATGGTGCCTTTCTGCGCAACATTATGCTTTTCGACCACAACGGTGGTCTGTGTGCCGTCCACCTTGAACGGTACGGGCGTGGAGTCAAGGACATACCCGTATGCGCTGCACTGCTCGATCAGCTCGTAATTTCCGAAGCTGAGGGGTTCGGGCATCATCAGCTTTCCAGTGCTATCGGTGTAATAGGTGTCGATATCCACCGGCGTTGGGTAATTGATATGCTGGACGATATATTCGCCTGTGTCCGTATTTCTGACTTTGAATCCTACACCTGCGGCGGGGATAACCTTGCCGGTTTCCGCGTCCTTTTTCACGATTTCGATCAGAGATTCAAATGTGGCATTGTTGATAAGATAGCGATAGACCTCGTTGTTTTCACTTACAAACACATCAAAGGCAGACATCAGCTCCCTGCCGTCCCAGCCTTTGGTTTGTTTTACCGTGTATATTCCGTATGGGAGCAGTTTAGACTCGGCAAGACCATACGAATCACAAATAAGGATATCTCGCTCAGTCTCTTTTGCATCCGCATAACTTCCGGCGCTTTTTAAGAACACCTCAAATTCTGCGCCTTCTTCGGGTGTTTCGATCTGTGTTTCGCCGTCATCGCAATGCTTTATGACGGCGATTTTTCCTTTCTTGACCGTTTCGTAAGAGTCAAGCGGCGACGCAAGATTGAACTCTGCCGTATAGAGCTTCGCTTCTGCGCCGATATGCAGAGATTCGGTATTGAGCAGGTACCCCTCGCTTGGCTCGATCTCGCGCAGGCTCCAATCATTTCCGCAGATATAGGATTTTGTGGTGAACTGTCCATTGCGGCCGGTTTCGTAAACATCCATGAGCTGCTCGCCGTTGAATACACCGTATTTTGCTCCGGCGAGAGAAGCATCACCCTGCGGCAGTCCTTTTTCACTGTCGGATTTGGTGACGGTGAGGCTCCATTTTTTGAGGACATTGTGGAAGTTCTTGTTGGTCACCTTATTCCACTCGATTACTGCTGTCTGTTCTTCCGGCACCACATATTTGATATCGGTATCCACCTCTTCGAGAGTATACGGCGTGCTGCCGGAAATGAGGACATCCTCAAAAACAGCGATACCCGATGCATCGGTCACAGCATATTCATCTACCGCAAGACCGGAAAGGGAGGTGCCGTAAAGATGAAATTTTACACCTTCAACCATGTTGTCCTCGGAGGTCTTGATTACCTTGAGGTCGCCGCGTTTGAGAATGTTGTTGAATGTTACGGTTGCCGTCTGCCCGGATACCACAGTTACTCTGCGGCTCTCCTGCGGCTCATATTTGTTTTCCGTCTGTTCGGTTACGGTGTAAATTCCCGGATTGAGATGATCCACTTGAATCTGGCCACCGTTTGCCGTCTTAACAGTTTCATCGATACCATTGCCTTGAATGCGGAAAGGAATCCCGTCAACCTTGCCGTCCTCGGAGGTTTTTACGATTTTTGCCGAGCCGTAGGATACCTTGATATTGAGATAACCTTTTACAGGATCGTTGACCTCCTGTGCGTAGGTGACGGTATCCTGCAGCTCTCCGTTCGGGCCGTAAACACCGTCTGTCCAGGTGATGACGCCGCGCCTTTGGGAGTTTTTCTTTTCTGCGGTAATCGTGACGGTACTGCTCGGCGCTTTGTCGGCGGTGATCGTCAGCTTATTTCCATTTACGGAAAAATGAATTCCCGAAACACTTGCAGAAAAAGAGTAACTCCCAAGCACATTGTTTTTGTCGGTGAGCGTAGCGGTGTACTTTTCGCCGTTCCATTCCAGTTCGATATTCTGCGCTTTACCTGTGGATTTGGAGAAGAAGCTCGGCAGCTTGGAATGGTTCTGGACGCTTTTCGCAATGGAGTTGTAGTAGCTCATAATCTTACTGCGTAAAGGATGGTTTGTGCTGATCTGATCGAGAATTGCGTCTTTGCCGCCGGTGCTGATCTTGTTAAAATCTTCATCACGCTCGCCAACCACGGTTTCCCAAATTAAAAGCTGCGTGGCGACAGCGTGAGCCAGCTTGTCGCCGCCCTCATTCTGCGAACGCCAAGAGGTCGAAATCGTCCCCGTGTAGCCATATTGCATGATTCTGCCGATAAACAGTTTTATATCATCGGGGGAGATGGTTTTGTTGTAGGACGAGGGGTAATTGTCCCAAAAGTTCTCGCCTTTTTTGGTAAAGCGATCTCCCGTTTTCAGAGGGACGCCGGGTTCAATACAGTAACAGATATTTCCGTTGTATGATCCCATAGCATAAACAGAGGTATAGCGGGATGTGTCGGTCGCCCAGCCGTTCATAAACTCATGGCTGCCGTGTCCCCATTCGCCGCTGTAGTTGTCATCCCCGTCACGGGGGAAGGAGACAAGATACACCTCATCGGTTTCTTCTGCGGCGTAGGCGGTCGTACCAAAGCCCGCAAGGGTGGTAACGCACATCAGCGCCGCAAGAAACAGCGACATTATCTTTTTGACTTTTTTCGTTTTCACTTGAAAACCTCCTTGAAATGAAAAAACGCACCGTGATTTTTACACAGTGCGTTTATATTGAAATATCCAGTTTTGATTTTGGTTTAAGCGTAGCCGATATATAAATCGTAGCTCCCATCGGAGCGTTTCTCCGCCCATATCCAGACATCGGTAATATCCTCGTCCTTACTGTACCGGTTTAAGCGGCTTTCAATATCCCGTTCCAGATACAGGCTGTGCGCACCTGCTGTGATTGGATTGTCCCAGCAGTCAACCGCCGAGCTTTCCAGCCGCAGCCCAATGCTCACAGCGTAGGTTTTCGCATAGTCGATCCAAGTCTGAATGTTAAAGTCGGGAATGGTGAGTTCTTCGGGCAGTGCGGTTTCCTGCGGCGGCTCGCTCTGTGGCGATTCTTCCGCAGGTGGCTGTGTCGGCGCAGGTTTTGGTTTTTGCGTTTCCGGTTCTTTCGGCGGCGGTGTGGATGAGACAGGATTTGTTTTTTCTTCTGCCCGTGCAGGCTGTTTTGGTTCGGCGGCATATTCCGTGCCGGACGGCTCTGCCGGGGGTTCTGTTTCTTCTGCCTGCAGCCGAGTTTCGGGTACGCTTTCTGCCGGATTCTCTGATTCTGCCGGAGCAGACGGACTGGCAGGAATATCCTCGCTTGATTCGGCAGCCGATGTTACATCTGCCGAAGTGCCGACCGAGGATGGATTGTCGGTTATCGTCAGCGGCGGTTCTTGCTTACCGCACCCTGCAAGGCTGATGAGCGTCAGACCTGCGAGGAGGAGCGCGTATCGTTTCAGTTTTATCATACGGATCACCTCTGACTATAAGGATACGGAAAAAAGCCTGAAAGTCCAGCGAGAATCGGCTGTTTTTTGAAAAAATCACATTCTCTGCTCAAAAACCGGGGCTTCGTCTTCATCCGGTTCTTCCAAATCCTGTGATTCATCTTCCTCCATGTGCAGCCGCTGTTCATATGCTTCCAAAACCGCGTCGCTGACAGCATTGCGGGAGGTTTCATTCAGAGCAAACGCCACATCCGAATACTGCATATTGCCGTTTCGGTCTTTGTAGGAACGGTACGGCATTCTTGCGAACAAACCGTTTTTGCTGTCCATCACGGCGATATCCCTGATCACATACTCGCCGCCGAGAATTACGCTGGCATATGCCTTGACGCGGTTGTCCTTTCCGATAAAGCGGTCAATCTGTGCTTTTATTTTCATTTCTGTTGCCATCCTTTCTTTTATAAAGAGAAAAAATAGAAGCCCATGTTGGACTGTACTTCTTCCGGTGAGATATCCTCAATTTCCTGAAAACGCTGCATATATTTCTGCATCTCTTCATCTGTAAGAGAGCGGAAGTTTTCACCGTCTTCGCCCACTACAAAAAACGGACCGGCAATCACATCTCCATTCAAGCGGCGGTTTCCGTCCATGCCGTTCAGTTTTGCTTCGTCATTGCAGACGAGAAGAGTTCCATCACCGTTTCCAATGATCTCAATTAAACCGCCGACCGTTTCCTGTAAATCATCAAGCTGATCGGTAATAAACATCTCATGCGGAGATTCGTGTGGTTCTACCATAAGAACACGAAGTGTTTTAGGCATTTCTTTCACCGTCCTGTCGTTCTGCCCATTTTACAGACAAGTGAATGAGAGCGGCCCGCTGTTCATCGGCAGAAAGGCCATCCAGAAACTGCAGCAGCGTGATGCCGTCCGCCTGCTTATTGACAGGACTCTGTGTTTCTTTGCAGTTATCGCAGATTTTCTCTCGTTTCACCATGACTGTTTGTCCATCCAAAGCTTCGGCAAATGACAGCACATCGTTATATGCAAAACCGACACGCTTTCTGATTTCATAGGGGATCGTGATTCTCCCTCGTTTGCCGAGAATGCGGTACATCTTATTCACCGTCTGCACCTCCTTCGAATTGTTCTTTCAGGCATTCGCCGCAACAGGGACAGCAGTAAGGGCAGCCTTCGCAGTCCTCGTTGAAAGTTTCGCAAAAGTCTTCCTCCGGTACTTTCTGAATGACGATGCGTCCACCGTCTGCGAATGCCTCTACCATTATGCCGGGGGAAATTCCCGCAGAGGTAAGTGCTTCTGCAGGTACGGGGATCATTTCAAATTTATATCGTTCCATTATAAATTATCCTTTCATTTAAGATTTCTTGTGGATCAAAACCATGAAACAGTGTGAGCTGAACGCAGGATCGGGCAAGCTCAGTGGTGTCATAATTGGAGATCAGGAGTTCGGGGTACTGCTTTCCGTTGTCGTATCGCTGTGCAATATTAGAGAGCCTTGTCGTTCCCTCAATCACGATGCCGGGGCGGGTATACAGTTCCCGGATGAACGAGCAGTCATTATATGACAACAGGAATTTGCCCTTGATGCCAAACAGCGTTTCCGCCAATCCCTGATGATCAAAGCCATCCGCCGATACCGCTTCATAATACTGATCCGCCTGATAATACGGAGGATCGCAGTAGAAGAAGCTCTCCAGCCGGTCGTATTGAGTAATGAGTTTCCTGCAGTCCTTGTTTTCGACAATCACCTTTTGCAGCCTGCACGCCGCCGCTTCGATCAGGGGGAAATTGTTCCACATAGCGTGGGGCTGGCTGCCGAAAGTAGAAGTCCCGGCTGCATAGCTATAACGAATGAGTGCATAGTAGTAGGCGGCTCTGCGCACATCCGGCAAAACCGCATGCGAATGAAGCATCTGTTTCATATATTCAAAATCAAGACGGGAATTAAGCAGATACCGCAGTTCGTCGCAGAGCTTTTCCGGCTGTTCACGCACACAACGATACAGATTGACAAGATTGCCGTTGAAATCATTGAACACTTCAAAATCGTTGCCGGGCGGTTTGTGAAACAGCACCCAGCCCGCGCCGCCGAACACTTCGATATATCGCTTGTAATCCAGCGGAAATCGGGCAAGGATTTCATCTCTCAAAGCTTTCTTTCCGCCCACCCATGCCATAAAGCTGTTAATTGTTGATCACCTCCTTGCGGAGGCGTCTGCGTGTATGAATTTCCGCAGAAATCAAACGGGGCCGTTTTCCATGTACGGAATTCCATACACGCAAAACGACCTCGTTTTTTAATCTCGATTATTCAGTTTTTTATTGAGCCTGTAGATTTTCTGCTCGTATTCGGTGATGCGGTTTACCTGCACACAGCACAAAATCACTGCGACAATACAACCGCCAAGTAAAAGGCCGATGACAAAGTTCAGCATAGTTTCATCACCTCGCTTTCCTGCGGCGTATCCGAACGGAGAAATTCCCCAAGCGTTTGTTCTCCGCCGATAAAATTCGGCTCGGTGTCCTCGGCAAAGGAGATATATCCTTGTTCCCCAAAATCAATCGGCTCTTTTGTGATAACGCTGCCGCCATGGTTGACTCCCACCTTTGGTTCGACTGAGCAGAAACGATCGCCGTCATCACTGTGGCGCAGGTGATAGCAATACAGTCCCTGCGGGATATCCGCATCCGTCAGGCGGGCATTGGTGAAAAGGGCAGGCTTACCAAGCAGCTCTATCTGCTGGTATTCTTCATTTCCGATATCAATATATTTCGTAGCATCGGCATTCAGGCATAAATCCAAATCAAGCGGATCATAGTCCCACAGCTTACAGGCAAATTCAACCGCCTCCGCTTCGCTTTCGGGGTAGTATTCCTCAATCCGTTCTCCGTTTTGATAGCTGCAGCGGCCGCAGTTTTGTCCGATATCCTCGTCTGCCCATTCATGCTCCAGCCTAATATCGGGGAACATCTGCGTCAGCTTTTCGAGAATGGGATGCGGCGCAGACCATGCCGTTTGGAAATACAGTGTGTCGCCGTCATGGTAGTCGATGGTATCCTCACTGTATCCATAGGCATTCCATTTGGTTCCCCAATTCGAGATGCACCAATCGTACCATGTCGGCGCGCCGAAGTCACGGATATTGCGCCATGCGGCTTTGCCAAGCTCCCATTCGTCACGCCTGATATCTGTCCGCTGGCGCAGGAAGATTTCTTCGCTTTCCACAGGAATGTTTCGCAGCTTATCCATATTCATGGTTCCAGCGAGTGTATACACATCGATAAAATCCCGATAGACTTTCAGTCCTCGGTCAGTTCGGCTGCCTGCCTCAATATCGAGACTTTTTGACATAGGAATGATCTTGTTAAAATCCACCGATCCGATACCATGTTCATCGGATTTGATTGTTTCCAGCATTGACCGGATTTTTTCAGGATCGCCTTGAAGCGATATATGGTTTACAACATGATTCGGCATTTATTACTTCTCCTGTTCATAGTAAATTTCTTTGATTTTCTGCCCGATAGCAAAAATGACGGGAACACTCACTGCGTTGCCCGCCATTTTGTATAGCCGACCGTCTGAGAGACCTGTTGCGGCAGCCTTATTAAATTGTTCATCGGTAAAGCCCTGCAGGCGCCAGCATTCAATCGGCATGAGCTTTCGGATTCTGCCTTTGTGCCATACGCCGTGCCGATCCTGTGCCGTGATAGTGAACATCGGCTCATTGGGTTCTTTTACTCTGCGCCCTTGCTGCCTGACTTTTTCCCTGTCGGGTGTGAGGATCGCTCTGGGTTCATCTGTCACAAGAACGGCAGAGTGTTCGCCTCTGTGATTGCTGACTCCGCTGTCCTGCCTTGCCGTAATGCATCGGGCGGTATCGGTAATAATGGGATCGGGATTCATATCAATAAAATACAATCCTGTTTTGCCGCCCCAGCCGCCGCTGCCTGCACACTGCGTACAAGCTACTCCGTTTGTTTCATAGACTCTTTGTCCCTGTGGTCCTGAGATAAGTTCTTTAAGATTTTCCGCATTGCCGCAGGTGAGAGGAAATATCCGTCCGGCACCTCGTCCTCCAAAACTTGCGACAATGTACAGCCGCCTTCGCTGCTGCGGGACTCCGAAATTTGCGCTGTTATGCACACACCATTCGAGATCATACCCCAGCTCAGTAAGCGTGGAGAAGATGGTAGTAAGCGTCCTGCCGCCGTCATGCGATAACAAACCGGGGACATTTTCCAAGAGAAGATATGCAGGCCGTTTCGCCTCAGCGATTCGGGCAACCTCAAAGAAGAGAGTTCCTCTTGTATCGTCTGCAAATCCGAGCCGTTTTCCGGCAACCGAGAAGCTTTGGCATGGAAATCCCGCACAGATGAGATCGATGTCGGGCAGGTCATTTGGGTTGATGGTTCTTGCGTCTTCAAAATACAGTTCTCCTTTCGGCTCGTAGATGGCGTTGTACGCCTGATTTGCATATTTATCTATCTCGCAGTGACCGATACATTTGTAGCCGCCGACCGCTTCCAGTCCTGAGCGGAAACCGCCGATCCCTGCAAACATATCAAAAAATCGGATTGGCATAGGGCGTCGCGCCCTTTGTTTTCACATCATCCTTTCCTTACTGCATTTTCATGCTGAAGTCCTCCGGCTCTGCCATTGTCTGTTCTTCTGCCAATTCCTCAGAGGTTAATTTTCGGAAACTGTCCTCGCCGGGGACGATGCCAAGCTGTCTGCCGTTATCAAAATTACAGTGCAGCGTTCCCATATCATCGACAACTGCGACCGTACCTCTTGTGTTCGGCTCGATGGGGCGAGGATCATCACCCATCTGCAAAAGCATGATGCGTGTGCCGGGCGGATAGTTATCCTTCATACGCTGTGCAAAGCGCCGTTCTGCTTCAAATTTGTTCATCTCATTCCATCTCCATTCCAAATAATTCTTCCGGCGACCAAGTAAAGCTAAAATTTACTTCCTCTATATTGTCACAGTAATCTGTAAGGAAACTGCTGCCGGATTTAAGCTGTGAGGAAAACTGCAGAATATCCGAATAGGATGCTTCGCTTGTTTCTCCCTCTCCATAGAGATAAGCATCGGCATGAACCAATACTTCTGTTTCTTCATCGATATATTTTAGAAAGTCATCGAATTCATCCCAATCCTCCAAATCATCGTATTCTCTCGGAATTCCGCCAACGAGAAAACTTGCTGCGTCATTTCCTGCCGTTACAGTTACCTGAGAAAAGAGTAAGGCCATATCTCACATTCCTCCAATCTGCTGTTCTTCAAAGCTATGATTTTCAGACATAACGCACCTCCGTATTATTTAAGACTGCAGTACCAAAGCGGGCGATAGCTACTGCCTGCACAATCAGACGGAAGGCGTTGTCGGAGACGATGCCGTTGTCCGCCAGCTCGTACAGTGATATTTGTTTTTCGCCGGTCTGCAGTTCCTTAACTGCTTTCCATAGGGCGTAGCTGTCTGTGGAAACATTTCCGAGACGGACGCTTTTTAAATCCACTTTTCCGTTTGGGGTGAATAGGTGTTTTGTTTTTAACCACAGTGTATGGTCGGCAGTCAGCAGATACAAAACAGCGAGAGTCTTTTTGCCGGGCTTTCGCATAGATAATCGCTCGGCTTCAAAAATCTGCTTATGCCTGTTGTTTTGAAATATCATTTTTGCATCATCCTTTCGGTGGTATATTTGTGACAGGCGTTTTTGGAATGCTGTATTGTGGGTATCTTTGAAAACAGCTTTTACCGCATCGCCAATAGTAGCTGCGCCGCATCCAAGCCGGATATCCAACATAGGACAGTGCGTCAAGGCGCATCCATTCTTTTTTCTGTAGTAGAGACAAAGTCTGCAATCGCAGTCTTTCTTGGTGTATTGATACAATCTGCGAAACCGACCTCCGCCTTTCTGTGTGCCGTAGGGTAGTTTTTTCATGATCGCCTCCATACTGTTGAGGGCGGGGGTATTGGTAAAGTACATTTTGTCAGCTCCTTTTCGTGAAATGAAAAAAGCCCGAAGTCTTTTGCAAAACTTCGGGCAGTTAAACGCAAAAACGGCAGACAAGTTTTTAGTGACTTGTTTGCCGTTTGAAGCAGTTATTCTGTTGTACGGGAGTTCAATTCTATCCGCAAAGCAAAAACAACCGTTTTATATCTGCGAATATGCATCTTGAAATCCCGGCGTTTGGACAGCAAAAAACCCCGATAAAATCGGGGTTTATGCGGAACATATCTTTTTTATGTTCCTATTATGGTGGGGGATGGTGGATTCGAACCACCGAAGGCATCGCCAGCAGATTTACAGTCTGTCCC
>OLSD01000553.1_pt1 | contig 36909 bp, 36 predicted proteins | sample 1672211 | NCBI WGS metagenome assembly OLSD01 (sample SAMEA3136659, study PRJEB25190) | human gut metagenome | reverse complement strand
CTCCAGCATTTTGCACCACCGAAGCCCATTCTCTCCCACCCCCCACCGTTCCAGAAAAACACCCCGGCGAACGCCGGGGAGGGAATGAGAATGCTGTCCATAAAAAAACAGCGTGCAGGTTTGCTTTCCTGCACGCTGTCTCTCTGCGCATAGTATATAGGTTATCTCCGCCGCTGGATCTCATCCAGCAGATGCGCGGCCACCTCGTCCTTCCCCATCCGGGGCAGCTCCTGCAGGCCGTCCTTGGTGATGAGGGTGACGACGTTCGTGGAGACGCCGAAGCCCGCGCCGGCCACCTTGAGGTTGTTGGCCACGATCATGTCCAGCTTTTTCCGCTCCAGCTTGGCCTGGGAGTTGGCGATTATATCCTTGGTCTCCATGGAGAAGCCGCAGACGAACAGACCGGGGTGCCGATTCTCGGCCACCCAGCCCAGAATATCCTGGGTGCGCTCCAGGGGGATGGAGAGGTCCCCGTCCTTCTTCTTCATCTTGTCCTCGGCCACGTTGGCGGGGCGGTAGTCCGCCACAGCGGCGGCCTTGATGAGGATATCGGTCTGGGGCAGCAGGTCTTGGATGGCCTGGAACATATCCCCCGCGCTGGTCACAGGGCGGTGGTCCACGAAGGGCACGGTGCCCAGCTCCGTGGGGCCGGAGACCAGGGTCACGTTGGCGCCCCGCAGCATGGCCTCCCGCGCGATGGCATAGCCCATGCGGCCGGTGCTGTGGTTGGTCAGGTAGCGCACCGGGTCCAGGGCCTCCTGGGTGGGGCCGGCGGTGACGGTGATGTTCACGCCCGCCAGGGTCTTGCGGCGGGCCAGATGATGGGCGATGTGATCCAGCAGGACCTCTGGCTCCGGCATCTTCCCGCTGCCCACCGCCTGGCAGGCCAGCAGGCCGCTGGCGGGGGGGATGATCTCAAAGCCATACTTTTTCAGGGTGGCGATGTTGTCCTGGGTGATGGGGTTTTCCAGCATGGCCGTGTTCATAGCCGGGGAGACCAGCTTCTTGCACTTGGCCGCCAGGACCACGGTGGTCAGCATGTCGTCCGCGATGCCGTGGGCGAGCTTGGCGATAACGTCCGCCGTGGCCGGGGCGATGAGAATGAGGTCCGCTGCCTGCGCCAGGGAGATGTGGGTGACATCATATTGGAAATCCCTGGCGAAGGTATCCACCACGCACCGGTTGTTGGTCAGGGTCTCAAAGGTCAGGGGGGTGATGAACTGGGTGGCGTTCTGGGTCATGATGACGTGGACCTCCGCCCCGGCCTTCCGCAGGGCGCTGGCCACGTTGGGAATTTTATAGGCGGCAATGCCCCCGGTGACGCACAGCAGCACGCACTTTCCTTTCAGGTTTTCCATTTCTGCTCCTCCTGTATCCGATCTCCGTATCCTAACTTCTGTTGTGGGAAGGGCATTCCTCACTCCATGTCCTTCAGCAGACCGTGCTTCTCATAGGTGGTCACGCGGGCGATGTGATTCTGCTCGTCCACAAAGACCACGTTGGGGTGGTAGTCGTTCTTGACCTCTTCGGGGGTCATCTGGGCGTAAGACATGAGGATGATCTTGTCCCCCACGCTGACGCAGCGGGCGGCAGCGCCGTTGAGGCAGATCATGCCGGACCCACGCTCCCCGGCGATGGTGTAGGTCTCGAAGCGGCTGCCGTTGTCAATGTCCACGATCTGGACCTTCTCATACTCCAGGATCCCGGAGGCATCCAGCAGGTCCTGGTCCACGGTGATGGACCCCACATAGTTCAGCTCCGCCTGCACGACGGTGGCGCGATGGATCTTTCCCTTCAGCATTTCCATGGTCATCTTATTTGCCCTCCACGATAAAGTTGTCAATGAGTCTCGTCTTGCCGATGTATACGGCCATGGCCACCAGCACGGTCCCGGCGATCCGGTCCACAGGGTCCATGGTCACGCCGTCCACGGCGGAGACGTAGTCGATCTTCGCCAGAGGCTGGGCCTGGATGTGCTCGGTCATGGCGGCGACGATCTTGTTCGCGTCCGTCTCGCCCTCGGCGACCATCTTCTGGCCCAGGAACACGGACTCGGACAGGACCAGGGCGGCCTGCCGCTCAGCCTCGCTCAGGTAGGTGTTCCGGGAGGACTTGGCCAGGCCGTCGGCCTCGCGGACGATGGGGCAGCCCACGATCTCGATGCCGTAGGACAGGTCCCGCACCATCTGGCGGATGATGGCCAGCTGCTGCGCATCCTTCTGGCCGAAGAACGCCTTGTCGGGGGTCACGATGTTGAACAGCTTGGAGACGACGGTACACACGCCCCGGAAGTGGATGGGGCGGGTCTTGCCGCACAGCTGCTTGGGCATGTCGGACAGGATCTCCACATAAGTGGCCGCGCCGGGGGCGTACATCTCCTCCACGGCGGGGTGGAAGACCATAGCGCAGCCGTGCTCCTCCAGCAGGGCGCAGTCCCGGTCAAAGTCGCGGGGATAGGCTTCCAAATCCTCGTTGGGGCCAAACTGGGTGGGGTTGACAAAGTCAGAGGCCACCACGCGGTCACACTGGCGCACGGCCTCGTCCACCAAACTGGCGTGGCCCTCGTGCAGGTATCCCATGGTGGGCACCAGGCCAACGGTCAGGCCCTCTTTCTTCCAGGCGGCCACTTGTGCGCGGACCTGGGCAATGGTAGTTGCAATGATCATGGATCTTCTCCTCTTTTTATCGCAGAAAACAGCTTACAGGGAATAGAGCTTCAGCAGCTCGGCGGACTGACGGCCCTCCAGACGCTCCAGGATCTCATCGGAGCAGTCGCTCTTGGCGTAGGTCTGGGCGGCGGCGGGGAAGGAAGCGTCCTTCACCTCGGCGTCATAGGCCTGGAAGGCGTCGGTCATGATCTGGCCCACCTGGGCAAAGTGCTTGACAAACTTGGGGGTGAAGGGGCCCATGGCCAGCATATCCTGCCACACGAGCACCTGGCCGTCGCACGCGGCCCCGGCCCCGATGCCGATGGTGATGATGTCCAGCTTCCGGGTGATGAGCGCCGCCAGCTTCGGGGGCACACATTCCAGCACCACGGCAAAGGCCCCGGCGGCCTGGACCGCCATGGCGTCGGCCAGCACGCGGGCAGCGCCCTCTTCGCCCTTGCCCTGGACCTTGAAGCCGCCAAAGGCATGGTGGGACTGGGGGGTCATGCCCACGTGGGCGCAGACGGGGATGCCTGCGGCGGTGATGGCCCGGATCTGGTCGCAGACCTCACGGCCGCCCTCTAACTTCACCGCGTCGCAGCCCGTCTCCTTCATCAGCCGGCCGGCGTTGACCACGGCCTGCTCCACAGAAGCCTGGTAGCTCATAAAGGGCATGTCTACCACAACAAAGGTGTTTTCACAGCCCCGGACCACGCTCCGGCCATAGACGATCATCTCCTCCATGGTCACGGGGATGGTGTCGGAGTAGCCCTGCATCGTCATGCCCAGGCTGTCACCCACCAGGATCATGTTGATCCCGGCCTGGTCCATCAGGCGGGCAGTAGAATAGTCATAACAAGTGAGCTGAGAGATCTTCTCTCCTCTGGCCTTCATGTCGGCCAGTGTCACGATGGTGTTCTTTTTCATGTGCTCGATCCTTCCTCCAGTAATGTTTTCACAGGCTGATAGTCCGTCTCCGGGTGCTTTTTCTGGGCCAGGTCCACCAGCAGGCCGGAAGCCGCGGCGTATAACCGCCGGGTCCTCTCTTCCGGCAGGCAGGCCAGATGGCGGGCCACGGTGCTGGCGTCTCCCCGCTCCACAGGACCTGTCAGGGCAGTCTGGGGGCCGTCGTGCAGGATGTGGTCGAGGTTGGCCCGCATGAGCGGGGCCAGGGCCGCCAGCGCCTCCGGCTGGGAAAAGCCGCAGCTTCCCAGCAGGTCCACGCTCACCTGGGCCAGGGCGCACATGAGGTTGCTGGCCACCGTGCAGGCCGCATGATAGCGGGCCTTGCCCTCGCTGGGCAGCCGCCTCACCTGTGCGCCCAGACCGGCCAGCGTCTCCGCCCACCAGTCCAGGTGGGTGCCAACGCCCTCGATGCAGAAAAAAGCACCCGTCAGCTCCCGCCAAGCAACGTACTTGTCGCTCACCGGAAACAACGGGTGGATCGAATAGAGTTCGGCGCCAAGCTCCTCCGCCCCCGGAAACGCTTCCTGGGCAGAGATCGCGCCGCTGCAATGACAAAGTTGTTTTCCTGTCAGGTCGAACTGCCGCAGTTTCTCATACACTGCGGAGATGGCTCCATCGGGAACGGTCAAAAAAATCGCGTCACTGGCCCGGACCAGCGCCTCAAGGGACGCAAACTGTCTCGTGCCGGTTCGTTCTGCAGCTTCCTGGGCCGAGTCTCGGTGCCGACTGTAATAGCCGGTCATCGGAAGGCCGCCGTGGGCAAAGAATTGCCCCAGTGAAAAGCCAACTTTTCCCGCTCCTATGAATCCTATGGTCATGCCATCACCCTGCCTTTCTCAGGCCGGTGACGCGAGGGGGACCGCGCCGAAGCCGCGGACCCGACAGGTCTGTTGCCGGTACAGTTTCCTATTCGGAATACCATCCGTTTGGGGTTTGGCCGCCGCCTGCCAGGCAGGTCGGCACCAAACCAACGCGGCTATTGTATCACCCGTTTCGGCAAAAGTAAAGGATTCTTTCCCCCAAACCGGGGGGCTGACTGCACAAGGTTTTCCCCCCAGTTTCATCTATCCTGCACAAAATCCCGTGAATTTCTCCCTTTTTTCCCGTCTCATCGGGTCCGGGAGCTTCCCCGCCGGGGGGCGCGGCAGGGATTCCCCCGCCGCCGCTTGTCCGTGGGCAGACCCAGGCCGTCCCCCTGGCTCTCCGAGCGGCGCAGCAGTCGCTCGCCCCCGTAACGCAGGCAGCGACGCAGACGGGCCTCTCCCCGCTGGAGCGTCCGGCAGACGGTGGAGCGGTTCACGTCCAACCGCTCCGCCACCTGCTGCATGGTCAGTTGGTCGAGATAGTACAGCAGCAGGACCTCCCGCTGCCGCCCGGTCAGCTCCTCCCGAATGGCCCGGCCCAGGGCCTGGCGCAGAGCCTGCCGCTGCCACTGGTTGTCCTCCGCCTCTTCGTTCAGATAGGCGGAGAAGGAAAGCTGGTCCAGCCGGTAATTTACCGGATCGTATTGCTCAAAGGGTGTAGCGCTCATTTTTGAGGTACCCCCTCTCATAGTAATGCTCCAGCAGCGCCGCCAGGTCTCGGTTCTCCTTCGCCATCTCCTCCAAGCGGCGGCGTATCCTTCCGTGCGTGTCCTCCCCCACGCCGGCGGCGGTCAGCTCCCGGATGCGCTGGCGCAGCGCTGCGTGCTGGCTGTGGTATGTATGCGACATCTCCTGTAACGTCATCACATTCTCCTTTCCGTGGTCTGTCTTCTCTTTTCTGATTTGATTTCGTCCTGTCTTAAAAAAAATACGCATTTTCTGAAAAAAATGCTTGACAAATTCGGGTCTATCTGATAAGATAACCCTTGTCGCGGACGAGGCGCTCAACGCTGGTGTAGCTCAGTTGGTAGAGCAGCTGATTTGTAATCAGCAGGTCGGGGGTTCGAGTCCGTCCACCAGCTCCAAGTAAATACGGAGGAGTTCCCGAGTGGCCAAAGGGGGCAGACTGTAAATCTGTTGTCTTCGACTTCGATGGTTCGAATCCATCCTCCTCCACCAACGCAAAGAACGGTTTTTACCGTTCTTTGTTTTTTTGCGTTCATATCGAACGTATGTTCTATTTTTACCATAAATCGCCGCGTCTGTCAAGTAGTTTTCCTTGTCACCCACCTTCTTTTTTTCCGGGGGCAAAAAAAGCGTTCCCTCCGACCTGGAAGGAACGCTTTTCGTTTGGACTTGGTTTGGCATGCGCGTTGTTATTTCGTCAGATAGTCTTTCAAATACAGGATGGCCTGCCGATACCCCTCCAGCCCCAGACCCATATAGGTCTTGATGCAGGCCAGACGGGCGTAGGACACCTGCCGGAACTCCTCCCGCTTGGACACGTCGGAGATATGCACCTCCACCGCCGGCAGGGCCACGGCCTTCAGGGCATCTAAAATGGCAACGCTCGTGTGGGTGTAGGCAGCGGGGTTGATGACGATGCCGTCAAACTTCCCCAGGGCGGCTTGAATTTTGTCCACGATGTCTCCCTCGTGGTTGGACTGGTAGACCTCCACCCCCAGGCCCTCCTGGGCGCAGGTCTCCTCCACCAGGGCAACCAATGCGGCGTAATCCTGCTTGCCGTACAGGTCCGGCTCCCGAACCCCCAAAAGGTTCAGGTTAGGCCCGTTGATCACTAATACGTTCATAGGCTTCCTCCACAGCTTTGGCTACTTTCTCCGGGGCCCCGTCGTTGGGCACGGTGACGTCGGCAAAGCGCCGGTACATGGGCAGGCGGATGGTGTACATATCCTGCAAGCTCCCCCGCAGGGAGAGGGGGCGGCCCTTCTTGGGCAGCTTGGAGAGTTCCCGCTCCAGGAAGATCATCGTCCCGTTCTGGTGCAGACGGGGGTAGTTCTCCGGCCGGGTGACGCACCCGCCGCCGGTGGCAATGACCAGCCCGGAGGTCTTGCCCAGCTGGGTCAGCATGGCCGTCTCCTCCGCCCGGAAGGCCTCTTCTCCATAGCGCGTGATGTAATCGGCCACGGACATCCCGATGACCTTTTCCATCTCCCTGTCGCAGTCCACAAAGGGCCGGTCCAGCAGGTCGGCCAGGGCCTTGCCCACGGTAGACTTGCCGCAGCCGGGCATCCCGATGAGGATGCGGTTTTCCTTCCGGCTGCCCAGGGTCTTCCAGGCCTCCTCCGCCTTGATGGCGGGGACGGCCTTGCCCGTGAAGACGCTGGCAGCGCACCGGGCCTGCTCGGCCAGCATGAACAGCCCACCCATGTTGGGGATCTTCAAGGCCTCAGCCTGCTGCATCAGCGCCGTGCGGGCGGGGTTATAGATGAGGTCCAGCACCCCCTGGCACCGGGGGAACCGGCGCAGGTCCACCGGGGCAGCGGCGGTGTTGGGGTACATCCCCACGGGGGTGGTGTTCACGATCACTTCTGCGTCGGCGTGCTTGGCCAGGTTCTCGTAGTTGTCCGGGCCGGACCGGGAGATCACCACGATCTCCCCCGCCCCCAGCTTGTGCAGCACATACTGCACCGAGAGACTGGCCCCGCCGGAGCCAAGCACCAGGCACTTGCGCCCCCGGATGCTGATGCGGCTCTTCCAGACCAGGCCCTCGAAGCCCGCCGCGTCCGTGTTGTCGCCGAAGAGGCTGCCGTCCGGGTGGCGCACCACGGTGTTCACGCTGCCAATGGCGGCAGCGGCCTCGGTCAGGTCGTCGCACAGGGCCAGCATGGTGGTCTTATAGGGAATGGTGACGTTCAGGCCCTGAAAATCACCGTTCCGGATGAAGTCCCCCAGCTGGTCCGGGGCCACTTCAAACAGTTCGTATTCGTAATCGCCAAAAAAGGCATGCAGCTCCGGGGAATAGCTGTGGCCGAGCTTTTCTCCCAACAGTCCAAAGCGCATCAGATCACCTCACTATAACTGCCCAAATACTGGAACTCCTCGCAGATGGCGTCCAGGTCGTCCACCAGACGAATGAACTCGTCGGAGTAGACCGAGGTCTCCAGATCGAAATAGAACATGAACTCGAACTCACGGTCCGGCAACGGGCGGCTCTCCAGCTTGATGAGGTTCATCCCCAGGGCATAGAAGCGGCCCAGGATCTGATACAGCGCACCGGGGCGGTGCGGCAGGACCAGCATCAGAGAGGTCTTGTCCGCGCCGGGATAGATCTCCAGCTTCTTGGAGATGCAGATGAAGCGGGTGTAGTTGTTGCTGCGGTCCTGGATGTCCGCGGCCAGGCGCTCCAGGCCGTACAGCTCCACGCAGTTGTAAGAGCTGATGGCGGCCACATCCGTCCGCTCGGACTTTGCCACGGCCTCGGCGGCGGCGGCGGTGTTCTCGCAGGCGGTGATCTTCACGCCGGGCATGGCGTCCAGGAACTTGGCGCACTGGCTGATGGCCTGGGGATGGGAGAAGATCTCCTTGATGTCGCTCATCTTAGTGCCCTTCTTGGCCACCAGGTTGTGGTCGACCTTCAGCCGGGTGGAGCGGACGATCTTGAAGCTGCTGTGGCTCAGCATCAGGTCATAGATCTCTTTCACAGAACCGGCGGTGCTGTTTTCCAGGGGCAGCACCGCATAGTCGCAGAAGCCGTTCTCAATGGCGCTGAACACGCTCTCGAAGGTCTTGAAATACATCACCTGGGGGTGTTTGAAGAGCTTCTCGCAGGCCAGCTGGGAGTAAGCGCCCTCCACGCCCTGACAAGCCACGGTGGCCGCGGGGGGGAACAGGGGCTGGGTGTCGGCAATGGCCCGCTCGATGTCCTTCCGCAGGGCGGAGGGCTGGGGGTTGAGAGAGCTTTGATAGCTGCGGCTGATCTCAAAGAGCATGGACCACAGGGTGTAGCCATACTGCTCCATCTCCGGGGGCAGCTTGGTCACGATGTCGGCCAGCTTCTCCCGCTCGCGGGCGGGGTCCAGGGTGGGCAGGCCCTCGCTCTTCTTCTCCAGGCCGATCTGCCCGACCACGTTCATGCGCTGGGCGAAATCTTGCAGCAGGTTGTCGTCGATGGTGTCGATCTCCGCTCTCAGTTCTTCTAAGTTCATAGCTCATTTCTCCTTCTGTTGGATCGCCTGCTGGCTCAGCAGCGCATCATAGACCGCAATGGCAGCAGCGGCCTCCACGCACGGCACCGCCCGCGGGACGATGCAGGGGTCGTGTCGGCCGTGAATTTCCAGTTTCGTGTCCACGCCCTGGGACAGGCTCACGCTGTCCTGGACCCGGGCGATGGAGGGGGTGGGCTTGACCGCCGCCCGGAACACCAGCGGCATCCCGTTCGTGATCCCGCCTAAAATGCCTCCGGCGTGGTTGGTCCTCGTCTTGACCGTGTCCCCGTCGTAATAAAAGGGGTCGTTGTTCTCGCTCCCCCGCATCTCGGCCACGGCAAAGCCCGCGCCGAACTCCACGCCCTTCACAGCGGGGATGGCAAAGACAAGTCGGGCCATGCGATTTTCCATGCCGTCCAGCATGGGGTCACCCAAGCCCACCGGCAGGCCGGTGACGCCGCACTCGATCAGGCCGCCCAGGGAGTCCAATTCAGACCGGGCCTGCTCAATGGCAGCCTGCATCTTCTCCCCGGCGGCATCGTCCAGCACGGGGAAGCGCTTCTTGCTCGTCAGCAGCAGGTCTTCCGCCGTCACGTTCACCGGGTCATAGGCGGTATCCAGGATCCCGCCGATGCCCGCGATGTGCGCCCCAACGGTGATGCCCCGCCGGGCCAGGATCTGCTTGCAGATCCCCCCGGCGATGCACAGGGGCGCGGTCAGGCGGCCGGAAAAATGCCCGCCGCCGGCCACATCCTGCCAGCCGCCGTATTTTAGTTGGGCGGTAAAGTCCGCGTGGCCGGGCCGGGGGATGTCCCGCAGGTTGGAGTAATCCTTCGAGCGGGTGTTGGTATTCCGAATGACGGCGGCCAAAGGGGCCCCGCAGGTCACGCCGTCGGCCAGACCGGATAAAATTTCCGGCGCGTCCGCCTCTTTCCGCGGGGTGGACCAGCTGCCGGTACCGGGGGCCCGGCGGGTCAGGAACGCCTGCAATTCGTCCAGGTCGATCTTCTCCCCCGCAGGCAGGCCGTCTACGACCACCCCGATGCCGGGGGCGTGGGACTGGCCAAAAATGGAGACGGTAATGGCTCCGTGAAACACACTGCTCATGGTGTCCTCCTCATTATGAAATATCCTGGGCCTGCCGTCAAGGGGCTTCTTCCACCGGTTTGCCCAAAGCCCGCAGATCGTGCCAGAAGGTGGGATAGGATTTCTCCACCGCCTGCGCCCCGGTGATGACCACCGGCTCGCTGCAAGCGCAGGCAGCGACCGCCGCGGCCATGGCGATGCGGTGGTCCCCCGCCGCATCGACCGTCCCGCCCAGCAAATGGGCTTTGCCCTGGATGATAAGGCCGTCGTCTGTCACCGCCACCTGGCCGCCCAAGGCGTTCAGGGTGGCGGCGGTGGTCACCAGCCGGTCGGATTCTTTCAGGCGCAGGCGGGCCGCGCCGGTGATGATGGTGGTCCCTGGGATCGAGGCGGCCAGCGCCGCCAGCACAGGCACCAGGTCAGGGATGTCCCGCGCGTCGATGGTGGTGGGGTGCAGCCGCCCCGGGTGGCTGGTGTAACGGTCTGCGGTGTGGTGGATGGGCACGCCCATCTCCCCCAGCACCCGGCAGACGGCCCTGTCCCCTTGCTGGGAGTCCGGGGCCAATCCCTTCACGGTGACGCTGTCCCCGTCTATGGCCCCCATGCACAGCCAGGGGGCGGCGTTGGACCAGTCCCCTTCCACAATGGCCCGGCCGGGCGTGCGGTAGGCCTGGGGGCGGACGATCCAGCCCGTCTCCATTCGCTCCGGCGTCACGCCAAAGGCGGCCAGGGCCTGGATGGTGAGCTGAAGATAGCTGGCGGATTCCAGTTCCCCCTCGATCTCCAAAATGCTCTCCTCCCCCAGCAGTGGCAGCGCAAAGAGCAGGCCGGTGAAGAACTGAGACGAAACATCTCCCGGCAGGCGGTAGGCTCCGGGGGTGAGCTGGCCGGAGATAGACAGGGTCTTCTTCTCCGGGTCTAAGTAAGTTTGACAGCCGTGGGCCTCCAGCTGTTCGAGCAAGGGGGCCATGGGCCGCTGGGCCAGACGGCCCGCCAGCTGGAACGTGGCGTTGGCGCCCAAGGCCCCGGCCACCGGCAGCAGGAAGCGGAGGGTGGACCCGCTCTCCCCGCAGTCTAACAGGCAGTGGTCCGCCCGGTTTTCCTGGGCCGCAGGCGTTACCAGATACCCCTTCCCTTGGGGCCGGAAGGAGGCGCCCAAGCCGGTGAGACACCGGAGGGTGGCGTCGATGTCCTGGGACCGCCGGGGGCAGGTGATGATGGTCGGGCCGTCGGCCAGCGCCGCACAGATCATCAGGCGGTGCGCCGCGGATTTGGAGGGAATGGCATCCAGCGTCACCGTCAGAGGAACGCCGGGAAAGATCGTAACTGTCATTTTCCCAACCCCCGATCCAACCAGACGGGCAGCTGGGACACCGGCACCGGATAGAGCTGGCTCTTGCCCCAGCCGGTGGGCACCACCAGGGAGATGGTGTCCCCCGCCCGTTTTTTATCGGAAAGCATCTTGGCCAGCAGGTCCGCCGCCGGGTAGTCCGTCTCGGTGGGCAGGCCATACTCCCGCAGGAGATTGACCAGCTTGGGCAGCGTGGCCTCCGGGCACAGGCCCAGATGAATGGCCGCCCGCGTCACCAGCGTCATGCCGATGGCCACGGCCTTGCCGTGGGCCAGCTGATAGCCGGAGCAGGCCTCGATGCCGTGGCCGATGGTGTGGCCCAGGTTCAGGAGCTGGCGGCTGCCGGTGTCAAATTCATCCTGCTCCACCAGGTCGCGCTTGTGGGCGATGCAGCGGGCCACCACTTCCTCCGGGTCCTCCCGGAAGTCCCCTTGGGCCAGGGTGTCCAGCAGGTCGGCGTCCCCGATCATGCCGTACTTGATGACCTCGGCGCAGCCGTCCGAGAGAATGTCGGCGGGCAGGGTCGCCCAGGTATTCAAGTCGCACAGGACGGCCTTGGGCTGGTAAAAGGCCCCGGCCAGGTTCTTGCCGTTTTCCAGGTCAATGGCAGTCTTGCCCCCCACGGAGGCATCCACCGCCGCCAGCAGCGTCGTGGGCAGCTGAAGGAACGGGATCCCCCGCAGATACGTCGCGGCAGCAAACCCCGTCAGGTCCCCGACGACCCCGCCGCCCAGGGCGACCAACCCATCGGCGCGGGTCAGATGTTCCTGGGCCAGGTATTCCAGCAGAGAGAGGTAGGTGTGGCCGTTCTTATGCTCCTCCCCGGCGGGGAAGACAAAGGCCAGCACGGTGAAGCCCGCCCGCTCCAGGCTGTGGGTGGCCTGGCTGAGATAGTGGGGGGCGACGTTGCTGTCGGAGACGATGCAGACGGTCCGGCCCTGAAAGGCGCGGGCGGCCTCTTCGCCCAAGGTATCCAACAGGCCCCGGCCGATCTTCACGTCATACGTTTGAGAAGCCTTTACGGTGACGGTGGTCATTTCCCGTCCACCTCCTCTTTGATGCGGCGGCCGTCGTCCAAAAGCTGCCGGAGGGTACCGAAGTCGTTGCGTTCGATGGCGTCTTTATACTTCGTCAAATCTTCGATCAGGGTCCCCAGCTCGAAGAGCAGGTTCTCCCGATTTTCCAGAAACAGCTCTGCCCACATGTCGGGGTTGAGCCAGGCCACGCGGGTCAGGTCCTTGTAGCTCCCGGCGGAGAAGCCGTCGTGCTGCCGGGCTGTGGGGCTCTTGATATAGGCGTTGGAGATGATGTGGGCCATCTGGGAGGTGAAGGCGATGCGCTTATCATGCTCCTGGGCGGAGGTGATGGACACCCGCCCAAAGCCCACCGGCTCCAGCAGTTTCTTGGCCCGGTCCAGCAGACGGATGTCGTCAAAGGCCGGGGGGACGAGGACCATCGGGGCCCCGTCGAACAGATCCGCCCGGCTGTACTTAAAGCCGGAGAAATGGGTGCCTGCCATAGGGTGCCCGCCCAGGAAGGAAAACCCATACTGCTTGGCCAAGGGGAAGACGCTTGCACAGACCTTCTCTTTGGTGCCCGCGCAATCAATGACCAGCGTGGTCTTGTCCAGCAGCGGAGCCAGGCGGGTCATGTGCTCCACCACCGCTTCGGGGTAGGTGGCCAGCAGAAGCAGATCTAAGCCCTGGAGTTTCTCGTCGGTGAGTTCCCCGTCGATGGCCTGGGCGATCTCGGCGAACTCCACGATGGAGTGGTCTGCGTCCCAGCCCAGGACGGTCACGGACTCGTCCCGCTGAAAGGCTTTGGCCAGCGAGCCTCCGATGAGGCCCAGGCCGATGATACCGACGGTCATTCCTTCATCGCCTCCCGGATCCGCAGGATGCGGCCTGCGGTGTGCTTGAATTCCTCCGGGGTCAGGGACTGGGCACCATCGCACAGGGCGTGGGGAGGATCGTTGTGGACCTCGATCATAATGCCGTCGGCCCCGGCAGCGGCAGCGGCCATGGCCATCGGCTCCACCAGGTAGGTGTGACCGGTGGCGTGGCTGGGGTCCACCACCACGGGCAGGTGGGTCAGGCCCTTCAGCACGGGCACCACGGACAGGTCCAGGGTGTTGCGGGTGTAGGTGGACTCATAGGTACGGATGCCGCGCTCACAGAGAATGACATTCTCGTTTCCGTTGGCCATGATGTACTCGGCGCTCATCAGCAGCTCCTTGATGGTCCCGGCCAGGCCGCGCTTGAGCAGGATGGGCTTCTGGGTCTTGCCCAGCTCCTTCAGCATGTCGAAGTTCTGGGTGTTTCTCGCACCCACCTGGATCACGTCCACCTCCTCGAACAGAGGCAGGTTGCGGATGTCCATGATCTCGGTGACAATGGGCAGACCGGTGGCCTTTTTGGCTTCCAGCAGCAGGCGGATGCCCTCGGCGCCCAGACCCTGGAAGTCATAGGGGGAGGTACGGGGCTTGAACGCACCGCCCCGCAGGAAGTTGGCCCCGGCGGCCTTCACCTGCTGGGCGACATAAATGATCTGCTCCTCCGTCTCCACAGAGCAGGGGCCGGCAATGAGGCCGAAGTGGCCGCCGCCGATGGAGGCAGGCCCGGCCACGATGGTGGAGTCATCGGGGTGGAACTTGCGGTTGACCGCCTTGAACGGGTCGGAGACCCGTGTCACGGAATCGACGATGTCCAGGCTTTGCAGCATTTCCATATCGACCTTGCTGGTGTTGCCGATCAGGCCCAGGACGGTCTGGTACTCTCCGTTGGAGACGTGAACCCCTAAGTTCTGCTCCTCCAGCCAGTGGATGAGGTGTTGGGTCCGCTCAGGGGATGCCCCCGGATTTAAAACGACGATCATAGTAGTTATCTCCTTTCGATCCTTCCGCGCTGTGGTGATAGCAAGACAAAATAAAAACGCCTCCACAGAACGGAATCTGTGTGGCGTGTAAATACTTCCGATGGAAGATGGCCTTTGGATTTTATCCAGCACAAATTACCATTACTTTATTTCCTTGTGGCAGGGAAAGTAATAGTAGTAGGTAAAGGTGAAGTTGTACAGGCTGGCAGCTTGCATGGCAAAGGCCCATCCTTTCTGGATTTCAACGGGTACAGTGTAACACCATTTTCCCCCGCCGTCAAGTAGGAAATATGCTTAGCTCGTGCTATCATAAGGAATTTTTTATAGTTACATTATCTAAAACTGATATAGAAACTCATATTCTGAAATTTAGTCAGTTACGATTTACTAAATCGTAACTGACTAAATTTCTCAAACTGCCTTTGGATCGCAAAGACCGCTCGGCGGGAAACACGTCCCACCGAGCGGTCTTGATCAGCTTATATTCAGACAGAGGATACTTCTCAGTCAACCTTACGGGTCCACAGGGAAGCCATAGCGGGGCCGCCGCCGACGCACAGGGAAGCGCCGCCGATGGTAGCGCCGCGGCGCTCCATTTCATACAGCATGGAGACGATGATCCGCAGGCCGGTGCAGCCGATGGGGTGGCCCAGGGAGATACCGGAACCGTTGGCGTTGGTCTTGTCCATGTCGACCGTCCAGCCGTGCTCTTCCTTCAGCTTCACGCCGACACCCAGGAACTGTGCAGCGAAAGCCTCGTTGATCTCCCAGTAGTCCACGTCGTTGAAGTCCATGTCAGCACCCTTCAGGCACTTGGGGATGGCGTAAGCGGGGCCAATGCCCATGTACTTGGGCTCGACGCCGGCAGAGCACATGTTGATCATCTTGGCCATGGGCTTCAGGCCCAGTTCCTTGGCCTTGTCGGCGGACATCACGATCACAGCAGCAGCAGCGTCGTTGATACCGGAAGCGTTGGCGGCGGTGGTGACACCGTCGGGAGTGAAGACGGCCTTCATCTTGGACAGCGTCTCATAGTTGCAGCCGCGGATGGGGTGCTCGTCGGTGTCGATGACGATGTCGCCCTTCTTCTTGTTATGGACAATGACGGGAACGATCTCGTCCTTGAACTTGCCCTCGTCGATGGCGGCGCAGGCGCGGTTGTGGCTGATGACGGCCAGCTCGTCGCACTGCTGACGGGTCACGCCGCACAGCTTTGCCACGTTATCAGCGGTCACGCCCATGTGGCCGGGGACCAGAGCGTCATACAGAGCGTCGTGGATCAGGCTGTCATACAGCTCTGCGCCGCCCTCGGTGGGGATGCCGCCCATACGATAGCCCATACGAGCCTTGGGGAGCATGAAGGGAGCCTGGGTCATGTTCTCGGTGCCGACGACCAGGCCGATCTCGGTCTTGCCCAGCTGGATGTTGCTGCAGGCGATCTCCAGAGCACGCATACCGGAAGCGCAGTTCTGGTTGACGGTCACGGCGCTGCTCTCAACGGGCAGACCGATCCGCATGGAGACCTGACGTGCGGGCAGAGAACCCTGCATGCCGAGATAGCACTCACCCATGACGATCTCGTCGATGGTGTTAATGTCGATGCCTGCGCGGCGAATGGCTTCCTTACCAGCGGTAATTGCCAGCTCTCTGGCGGAGACATCCTTGAACTGGCCCTGGAACTTACCGATGGCGGTACGACAGGCGCTGACAATAACTACATCTTTGGTTTGCATTTGAGGTATCCTCCTGTACTGTCTTATATTTGGTCATTTTATACTAAAATGCACTGATTCATTCCTTAGGGTAGCTATATTATACACCGAACGGGGGTATTGTCAAGGCACCCTTTGAAAAATTTTAGAAATTCTTCTGATACTTTTGTATGTAGTAGGATTGATTTCATAGTGCAAACTGTGTATAATAAGAGAAAAAGAAGAATTTTCGGCAGAAAACATATGCAAGTTTTACTTCATCTGCCGGAACAAAGGAGCCTGATAGACCATGCCAAACCTACCAGAGGCTTGGGAGGCGCCGGTACTGCGGTTCTCCCTGGACCTCGCCAAAGACAGCGAAAATTTCCCCAAAAAAGTGCTGGCCCTGTTTGACAAGCACTTCGGCTTTCGCCGCGGTATCTTTTTCCCGTATTATTACTCTGCCTTCCCCGGCTCCTTTCCTCGGCGGGGCAGCAGCCTGAGCAACTACATCACCTACGGCCTGCGCTACGGCCCCATGTACGACTACAAGGACCACGTCTATAAGGAAGATATCTTCCGCCACTCCTCCCTGCCGGAGCATCTCAAGGGGAAGCGGGTGATCTTCACCGAAGACATCATGCCCTTTGAGGAGTATGAGCACACGCCCTACGGCATCCACATGATGTCGGAAAATCTATACTATCAAGCCGTTCTCTTTTTCTACTTAGGTGAGCGCGTCATCGGTTCGATGGGCCTGTTCCACTCCAAAGAAGAGGGGCCGTTCCAGGAAGAGGACCGGGAACCCTTAGAGTATTTATCGGAGCTTGTGGAGGCCAACTACCAAAACTACCTCCGCCACACCGGCGAGGCCCGGTTCCACGACTGTTTTCAGCTGTTTTTCCAGGACATCAAGACCGGAGCCGTCCTGCTCAACCAGGACATGACCGTCTTGCAGACCAACAAGGCCGCCCAGCACATCAGCAAGGTCTTCTGGGAGCAATATCGCCACAGCCACGGCCACTTCCTCCGCAGCAACTACCAGGGAGACGCCAAGTTCCGGGAGGTCCAGACCATGATCAACGAGATCAGCGAGCGCCTGACCACCCAGGGCAGCACCAGCCAGACCATCACCTCCCTGGCCGGGGACATCACGTTTTATCACACGTCCTTCCTCTCCTCCAGCTCCGCCGGCCTCATCCAGACCTGGCACCTCATGCTCATCACCTGCCAGACCAAGGAGCTGCCCAAGAGCGTCGATCACCCCTACAACACCCTCACCCAGCAGGAGCGGCGCATCGTCTACTACTTAGCCTCCGGCAAAAAGAACGAGCAGATCGCCGAGGAGCTGCACATCAGCATCTACACCGTCCGCACCCACATCGCCAACATCTACAAAAAATTCGAGGTCAACAACAAAGTAGACCTGCTCATGCACTTACAGCCCATCCTGAAGGAACAGGCGAAGCCGTAATCTAGATATATTACCAAGTCCTTTCCGTTGAAAATTAAGTTCCTCCAAAGCACGGTTTTCCCGTTACTTTGGAGGAACTTTCGTTAGTAGGTGTTACGTCAGAGAAAAGCTCACTCTGTTGTCCGAGTCCGCCATTCTCGCAACAATGGTAGCGCACTCAGCGCGAGTGATGAAAGTACCAGGTGAGAAGGTTCCCTTTGCGTCACCGCCAGCCAGGATACCAGCTCTGTATAGCTTATAGACCGGTGCTGAGTAGCTGTCTTTCATCTTCACGTCTGGGACAGCATTGTCCGAAACGCTGTTCTTGATAGAGAGTGCTTCATCCGGTAGGGCAGCAGCAAAAATCTCTGCAAACTGTGCTCTTGTCGCCTTGTTCTTTACATCACAGTTGTAATAGGCATAGGAGATGATCTTGTTCTGGTAGGCATAGTCCAGATAGCATTGATACCACGGCGTGCCCTGCGTGAAGTTTTCGGTCCCAGTGGTATAGATGCTGTGAATGCGAGCAGCCATAGCGACGGCTTCTGCAATCGTTACGTCACCATAGGGATTAAACGTCGTTGCACTGTTTCCTTTCATCAATCCTAAGGAGAAAGCATTTGCTACGTTGTTGGTAAACCACTGATCTGTTGGGACATCGGAAAATTGTCCTTGGAAATAGATGGTCATCTTAGGAAAATGAACTTCTTTTTTACCAGAGTCAGGGGTTACAGGGGGATTAGGGGTTACAGGCGTATTGGTATTCTCTCTCTCCCCGCATTTACTACAAACTCCGTTGGAGTAACTATGTCCAAGGGCATTTATCGTGCGGGTCTCTGTTTTCTGACAAAGACTACACACGCGGGTTTCTGTGCCGGACTCTGTGCAGGATGCCGATTTTGTGACGGACCAATTGCCATAAGTGTGGGCACAGGAAGTGGGAACAAGTTTCCATTTTTGAGCATCGGTTCCGTTAAAGTTATATGCCCAGATATTTGTACCATCGGCTCTTGCTCCATCATACACGTCTACGCAAGTTCCTAGCATAGAACGGATATATACATAACCGTTTCCAGCATCCTGTAGCACCCATTTCTGGGCAAGGTTATTTTCACCCCAGAATCGATACTGCTGGATGTTTGTACCACTGGCAGGAGAAGCTTCATCGACATCCATAGAAAGTCCGGAATGATAGGCAGTGATTTTATAGGTACTCCCGTCTTTTTCGATTTTGAACTTTTGATTGTTTTTTTCATTCTTTGTCCACAGTTCAAGATTTGCTTCCGAATTCATTGAACCAGCATAGACGTCTATAGCTTTTGAACTATCTAGTTTTGACTCTAAGACATATAATCCATCAGAGATAGAAACAGTAGAGGTAGGAACTAATCTCCACTTTTGAGCATCACTTCCATTAAAATTATATGCCCAAATATTTGTACCATCATTTCTGGAGCCACCACATACATCCACATAAGTTCCTAACATAGAACGGATATATACATACCCATCTCCAGCATCTTGAAATATCCATTTCTGCGCAGGATTATTTTCTCCCCAGAAACGATACTGCTGAATATTTGTACCGCTGGCAGGAGAAGCTTCATCAACATCCATGGAGAGGCCAGAATGATAAGCTGAGATTTTATAAGTGTCTCCATCTCTTTCAATTTTGAATTTTTGGTTGAGCTTTTCATTTTTTGTCCATAGTTCAAGATTTGCTTCTGAATCCTTTGAACCAGCATAGACGTCTATGGCTTTTGAACTGTCCAATTTCGATTCTAAGACATACACTCCATCGGAGATAGAGACAGTTGATAGGTTATTACCATTATGTAAAGAGGCGTATTTATTATATACATTCTTTGCCTTTGCAACTCGGCCTGCAATCATGGATTCGGTATCAGCAGAACCTTCATAGATATTATGGAATCGGACACAGGCATCGGAAACATCAGTTGCAGTTCTCAGGTACGATTTGAGAGATGCACTCATTTCTCTCATCATAAAGTCGAGCTGCATGTTCAGATCTCCAATACTTACTCCTCTGCTTTTCGCATAATCGTATAGGGCCGCTTTTCTCGTTGTGTATGTCCATTGGGCGAGGCCGTATCCGTATTCTTTTCCGATGGGTGATTTGCACACACCAAATCGGTCTGAAGAAATAAACTCTGCCCGTGAAATCGAACCATTGTCTACGGCTGCTGTAAATTGTGCATCGCTGAAACCTGACTTTGTATTGGCCAAGCCTTCCAAATTGTTGGGCCAATAACTAGATTCCGCTTCCAAGTTTCCCATAATTCCAGCAACGCCAGCATCAGAGAAACCCTGGTTTTTGAAGTATTCCCAGATTTTATCTTGGTTGCTTGAAGAAGCTCCGACTGGTATCATCATACATCCGAGTAAGATGCAGAGCGCACAGACCCATGCAATTAGTTTTTTCATGGAGAAACCCTTTCATATGTAAGTAAAGTTTAGGCAAGAGAGAAACTCACTCTATTGTCCGAGTCCGCCATTCTTGCAACAATGGTAGCGCACTCAGCGCGAGTGATGAAAGTACCAGGTGAGAAAGTCCCCTTTGCATCACCACCGGCCAAGATACCCGCTCTGTATAGCTTATAGACTGGTGCAGAGTAGCTGTCTTTCATCTTCACATCTGGGACAGCATTGTCCGAAACGCTGTTCTTGATAGAGAGTGCTTCATCCGGTAGGGCAGCAGCAAAAATCTCTGCAAACTGTGCTCTTGTCGCCTTGTTCTTTACATCACAGTTGTAATAGGCATAGGAGATGATCTTGTTCTGGTAGGCATAGTCCAGATAGCATTGATACCACGGCGTGCCCTGCGTGAAGTTTTCGGTCCCAGTGGTATAGATGCTGTGAATGCGAGCAGCCATAGCAATGGCCTCAGCAACAGTTACATCACCATAGGGATTAAACGTTGTGCTACTGTTTCCCTTCATCAACCCCAAGGAGAATGCATTGGCAACGTTATTGGTAAACCACTGATCAGCGGGAACATCCGAGAATTGCCCTTGGAAGTAAACAGTTACTTTAGGAAAATGGACCTCGCTCTTCTCAGAATCAGGAGCAGGGGAGGGAGATGGTGGATTAGGGGTCGGGGATGGTGTCGGCGTAGAATCTGCTACCTCACACAAGAAACCTATGTGCTTCATATGATCTCGGTATTTATAATAATTCATCAGGCCCGTGAATGACTTTCCATTTCCATACATCATCATGTAATTGGCTCGATTCGCCTCATCATTCTTATAAATCTGGTGAATCAGAGACGAAGACACCGTCGATGTCGCTGCCTTTCCATTTACCCAATTGAATGTATCAGATGCTCCACTCTTAAAACCTCCAACAAAGAACCATTCACTGTCACTGTTGAGGTTATTTGTAACCTCTGACATTGCTTGATAATCTGAATCATTATCCACTACTGCCAAACGGCCGCCTTTTGCCTGACAGAATGCATTGGCTTCCGTCCAAGTCATCGGATAGTCATAACGATAGTATGTTTTCCCTTGCGAAGATGCCTGTGCAGCCGGGGTGATTTTATCCATCTCAATCTCCAACACAAAACCCATCGGATCAGGAGCCGTATTTGCAGCGTCGTTCCATCTACCACTCACAGTGTAAATGCTAGCAAATCCTTCCTTACTGTAACGGTCTCCCAGATGGTTTGGTTCCCCAGACCCCCAATTGGTATATTCCATACCCTCTCCATTTGTGGCACTATAAGAAAAATCTCCAGTATATGGATCCTTTGCTCGATATCCTAACCAATAATGTTTATGCGAACCTGCCTGCACAAGATTTTTGATGAACTCATTTTCTTCCGCAGAAGAAATCGTTGCAAGATGTCCGCCCATCTTTTTACATAATTCATCTGCATAGGTCCATTCTACACAATTATCATAAACGGCATAAATATGGTTATTCAGAACCTCCGTTCTCACCGGAACATAGTCTAAATCATCCACCACCATATTCATAATCCAGTTACTCTGAGGACTTGAACCTGCGGAATTCCGCGCTTGGAGGAAGAAATAATAACGTCCTGCTTTCAAATCATTAAAAGTAACACTGGTAGAAGTTGTAGATCCGCTTTTAATCGGACTTTCATATGCATAGCCTTGAGGATATTTTGCCAGATAGTAGTTATACTCATCTGCATTTTCTACTTGTCCCCATGAAATGGAAACCGAATCTCCCACCGTATAATTCAGATTCGCATAACTATTACTGATGACAGGAGCCGCCGGAGCTTCCTGCTTTTTCCCAATGGAAACGTGGTTGGCATCAAATGTGTAAGAAACCGAACCCGCATGATATTTCAAAGCCGCAATCACACTACCGCCTGCAGTAGGCAACATAGACCCTGCAGCTGGGTTATTCAAGATTCTTCCCGTTCGATTTCCAGCTGTCGTGATCCATCCATTACCTTCAGCAGAAGATAGTCCTACTGCGTTTATAATCGAACCCTTTTTTGCCATTACAATGCCAAAATGTAAATGTACACCGGAGCCAACTCCCGTGCCCCCTACTGCACCAATCGTACTTCCTGCCGAGACTTGTTGCCCATTTGAAATTGCGACCGTAGACAAATGCTGGTAATATGAATAATAAGAATAATTATTATCCAGCCAATGCTCAATCACAATATAATTGCCTCTTGCGCTGTTATATCCTGTATAGGCTGTTCCAGCTGCAGCCGCATACACTGCCGCTCCATAACCAGCTCCAATGTCAATTCCATTGTGTCCACCTTGTCCTCCATGGTAGGGATCCCCCCATCCACCTACATGGTTTTCTCCACACAAACTGCAATAGGTATCGGTCCCCGTGCAGCCCGCCCAGTCTGTGAAGGAATTCCAATATCTAGATTCCGTTGGGAACAACCAAGTCCCATCATCTCTTGACACCCGTGAAATGGCACCTGCTGCGCTCGCTCCAACAGGCAGCAGAGAAACACATAAGAGCAGCGCCAAGCAAGCTGAGATAATCTTTCTCATAAAATATACTCCTTTTACTTTTTGTTATTTTCGGGGGAGAGAAGCTAAGAACAGAATATAAAATCTTCTTATCCTTTTCAATATTTCTGCAAAAATAGCACATTTCGGAGCAAAATTTGCATTTTTCTTCCTCCATATCCCAAAAAATAATGAAAAGCAAGAACAAGAAAAGCACCCGGAAGCGCTTCCACGCAACGCTTCCGAGTGCCTTATTTTTTGTGTCATTGTTTCACTCAGGGGCGGGCCGCCTGCACCGCCTGGCGGATGGTCCCAGCAGAGTAGAGGGACCCCAGGGCGCAGAAACGCTCCCCCGGCCGGGCCGTGGCAAAGGCGTAGTCCACCGCAGCCCGGATGCTGGCAAAGCCTTTCACTGGCGCCGGGAACGTCCGGGCCAGGGTCTTGACCAGGTCTTCCTCCTCCATCGCCCGGGGAGAGGGCGGGGTGATGACCAGAAGCTCCTGGGCCAGGGGCGCCAGCTGCGCCACCATGCCGGGGATGTCTTTGTCGGCCAGAAAGCCCACCAGCAGCCGCAGCTTCTGGCCGGGAAAGCAGGCGGACAGGCTCTCGACGGCTGCCCAGACCCCATCGGGATTGTGGGCCCCATCCAGCAGAAAAATGGGGTCCTGGCAGAGCAGCTCAAACCGCCCCGGCCACCGGACAGCGGCCAGGCCTGCCCGGACTGCGTCATCCGAGACAGACCAGCCCTGTGCCCGGAGCACCTCCACCGTCTCCAGGGCGAGGGCGGCGTTACCGGGCTGATAAGACCCCGCCAGGGTAAGGCGGAGGTCCCGCCAAGGGCCATAGGAAAAGGTACTTCCTGTGATGTCCTGCCGAGAGACGGTCAGCTGGTCCGGTCGGGTGATGGCGGTAGAACAAGCTCGTTCCCGGCAGAGCTGCTGAAGCTGCTCCAGGACCTCTGTGTTCCGCCCGTCTAACACGACCCAGCCGCCGGGCTTGACGATTCCTGCCTTTTCATAGGCGATCTGGGCCAGGGTATCCCCCAACTCGGCGGTGTGGTCCAGGCCCAGCTTGGTGATGACCGCCGCCAGCGGGGTGGGGATCACGTTGGTGGCGTCCAGCCGCCCGCCAAGTCCCACCTCCAGCACCACCAGGTCGCAGGCAGACTGGGCGAAGTAAAGAAAGGCCAAGGCCGTGATGACTTCAAATTCCGTGGGCTTGTCCTCCATCGTCTCCCACACGGCCCGCCCCTGGCTGACCAGGTCGGCAAAGGCCGCATCGGAGATCTCCTCTCCCCGGATACGGAAGCGCTCGTTGAAGCGGTCCAAATGGGGCGAGGTGTACAGGCCGACCCGATAGCCCGCCTGGGTCAGGATGGCAGACAGGCAGGCGGAAACGGAGCCTTTGCCATTGGTGCCCGCCACATGGATCATGGGGATCTGATCCTGCGGGGCACCCAGCCTGGTCAGGTAGTCTCTCACCCGGTCCAGGCCCAGGCGGGAACCGCCCCGACCCACTTGCTCCAGCCAATCCAAAGCTTCTGAATATGTCATCCTCACACAACCTCTCATTTACTCATTTACTTGTACTTGGGACCGTCTGCGGCAGAGGCTGCAGCTGACAGAACCGCCGGAAGGCCCCGGACTTCACCAGCCGGAAGACCACAAAGCCCTCAACCAGCGAGACGCCAAGATACAGCGGCACCCGCACAGCCAGCAGCGGCAAAAAGCCGGTGCCATACAGCACCGTGAGCCAATACGTCGTCCACAGCATTTTGGCCAGCACATCGGCCAGCAGGGTCAGGGACCAGCTCTTCCAAAAGCTCGGCTTGGCCAGCACCCACCGGCGCAGCAGACCAGCCAGCAGGCCGATGAACATGGCAGCCAGAGTCAGGGGCGGACAATATACCACTCCAGACAGGGTTGCCCCCAGCACATCTGCCAGGCCGCCTACGATGACCCCGCTGGCAGGGCCAAGGAACAGACCCGCCAGAAAAACAGGAAGGTTGCCGAACTCCACCCGAAGGGTCGGGGTGAGATAGATCACACACAGCCGGGACAGCACGATGCTTGCCGCCGTCAGCATGGCCAGCAGGGCCAGGCGGCGGGGGGAAAAGAATGACGATTTGGGCATGAAAAAAAGACCTCCTCAAAAATAGTGTTGCCACATAGAGGATGTCTTTCGGCAGGGCCTATATGTAGCAGCGGGATGCGGAGATCAGACCGCGGGTATCCCCTTCGTCCCTCTGGCAACTCCCCGTCCAGTGGGCACTTGACGCCTGATCTCCTACTCTGCTTGAAGCGGCACCCGGAGCGGGTGCATGCTTTAGGTTATAACATGGACACCCCCTTCTGTCAAGGGGGTGTCCCGCCGATCGGATGGTTCCTGTTCTCACAATGCTTTCAGGTCTCCCCGGTACCAGCCGGTCGCTCCGTCCTTTTTCGCCAAGGCCCCCCGCGTCGTCTGGCGGATGATCGCCAGGCGCTGGCCCGCAGAAACGGGCAGCTCGTAGTCCGTGGTGTCCAGGCAGTAGGTCCCCTCCGGTCCCTGGCGGAGAAATTCAGTAAGGATGTCCAGCTCTCGCCCCGTCTCGATGTGGCGGCAAAGCGAGAACTCTTCTCCCTTCCGCAGGACCTCCAGCAAGCTGTGTCCCCAGCGGATGTTGATGGAGTTGTCAGAGGCTTCCTGGTCCGCCTGGGCCGTCATCACCGGGAACCCATCGTAGGCCACATAGCGGAACGCACCCCCCGGCCGGGCCGGCAAGATGAGGGCGTTGAGCTGGCCGTCGGCCTTCAGCGTGCAGCCGCCGTCGATGCTGGCGATGTGCCGGTCCGGCAGGAGCAGGGGGCGGGACGTGGGGACATGCCGGTGGTACAAGCTCACCGGCCAGTGGCCCACCACCACCCAGCGCCGGAACGCATAGCCCTGGTTCAGAAAATTATCGTTTTTCATGCAGTTGTGGGCGTTGAGATGCTCTAAGTCCGTCTCCCGCGGCACGCCGCCGTGGACGAGCAGATAGTCGTCGTTGACCAAGATCTGCGGCATGGCCCGCAAAAATTCCAGCTCCTCCGGGAAGCGCTTCTCGATGGCCGCCCGAATGGCCGGGTAATGCTTCGGGTCCTGGATCTCCATCCCCACCTGATGGGCCATGGACACCCAGGCGCACTTATCCCCCCACATAGACCCGTAGCGCAGACAAACCTCATCCGGCCAGCTCCCACGCAGGAAGGAGAGGGTCACGTCCTCGCAGTTGCCCTGGACGAAATAGACGGTGTTCGTCCGGCTCAGCTCCATGAGGTAACGCAGCGTCTCCAACCCGTGGACAGACTTTTCCAAAATGTCCCCCAGAATGATGAGCACATCATCCTTCGTGTACCCCACTTTTCGCAGCAGGCCCTTGAGAAAGGGCAGGTTGCCGTGGATGTCGCTGATGATCATCGTCCGCCGGTCGGGGTCCAGGACCAGGGGGCGCACAACGGCGGTCGCCGTCATATTCGCTGTCTTACCGCTCATGTTCGCCTGGCTCATTTCTGTTTGGCTTCCAGGGCGATCCAGCCGGTCTTTTCTCTCCGGCGGATGACGTGCAGTCCGGCAGCTTCCAGGGCCGCCGCCACCTCGTCGCCGCGGGTGTCGATGATGCCGGAGCAGAGGAACACGCCGTCCTCCTTCAGCAGCCGGGGCACCACCGGGGCCAGGGGGATGATGACATCCGCCACGATGTTCGCCAGCAGCAGATCCGCCTTCTCCTGCGCCAGCTCGTTGACCAAAGACTGGTCCGCCAGCACGTTGCCCGCCAAAAACCGGCAGCGGTCCTTCCCGATGCCGTTGAGGGCGGCGTTCTCATACGCTACGTCCACGGCCTTGGGGTCAATGTCCACGCCGGTGGCGAACCGCGCCCCCAGGCACAGGGCGGCAATGGCCAGGATCCCGCTGCCGCAGCCCAGGTCCAGCACCAGGTCATTGGGCTTCGTGTGGGCTTCCACGCCCTCCAGGCAAAGCTGCGTGGAGGCATGGGAACCGGTCCCGAACGTCAGGCCCGGATTCATCAGCAGCCGCGTCACATCCGCAGGGATCTCCGCGGTGTCCCGCTCCCACTCCGGCACAATGTACAGCTTCTCCCCCACGGCCAGAGGGCGGTAATACTTCTGCCAGCTGTGGGCCCAGTCATACTCCCGCAGGGGCACGGTCGTGTAGGGCAGGTCGACGTCCTGCAAATAACCGGCCAACTGTTTCTTCCCGTCGGCGTCGTCCGTCACATAGAACTTCACGCGGGAGACGCCCTTCATCTGCTCCATGAGCTCGTCGTCCACATAGTCCCAATACTGCCGGTTTTCCTCCAGGAAAGCCCGGAACTCTTCCTCTTCCTCCACCGCCAATCCGGGCACGCCGTTGGCGATGAGCGTGGCGCACAGGGCGTCCATCTCATCGGCTTTTACGTTTAAGATCACTTCCAGCCACATACTGTCCATGGGGGTTCCTCCTGGTTTCTTATGTCAAGGGGCGCTTTGCCGCTCCCTCAACTACGTTCTTTTCAGTTGCCCACATCTTACCACGTTTTCCTCCCCTGCGCAACTGAGAAAGCGGGGAACAAAATTTTACTCCACTCTATTCTTTCCCCCCTCTCCTATGGTATAATCCGCTTGTTCGGAAGGAGTTGATCGCGCGTGTCCAAATCCTCCACCTCCCGCTTTCTCACGGGGGTACTCACCATGGCAGTCTCCCAGCTCATCATCAAGCTGGCGGGCTTAGTCTATCGTCTCGTCATCACCAATGTCCCCGGCTTTGGGGACGTTGGCAACGGTTTTTATACGGCAGGGTTTCAGATCTATACCCTGCTGCTTTCTCTGTCCTCCGTGGGCATCCCCAATGCCATCTCAAAATTGGTCTCCGCTCAGGTCGCCCTGGGCCACCGGGCCGAGGCCCACCGCATCTTCCGCACGGCCCTGGTCCTGTTTTTCGGCATCGGCCTGGTCTGCTCCGGAGCCTTGTTCTTCGGGGCGGACTTTATCGCGCTCTACATCATTAAAATGGATGGCGTACAGGGGACGTTACAGGCCCTCTCCCCCTCTATCATGCTGGTCTGCGTTTCCTCCGTCATCCGGGGTTACTTCCTGGGCCTAGGCAGCGTGACCGCCACCAGCCGTTCCCAAGTCCTGGAACAGATCGTTAAGTCCGTCCTGACCATCGTCTTTGTCCTGGCCCTCACCGGCACCTCCGCCCAGGTCATGTCCGCCGGGGCCAACTTCGCCACGACCGTCGCCACCGGGGCCAGCGTGGCCTACCTCGCCCTGTACTACACCCGCCACCGCCCCACCGGGGTCGGGAAGCCCATGGAGCCCATTCCCTCCCGCCGCTCTCTCTGCCGGACGATCCTAAGTGTGTCCATCCCCATCTCCCTGGGGTCCATCGTCATCGCCATCGGTCGTATCATCGACACGGCGACCATCACCCGCGGCATCGCCGCCGCCTACGCCAACGGCATCCCCGGTCAGCCGGGCCTGCCCACGCCGGAGGCATTGAACCAGGAAGCCGTGCGCCTGGCCGGGATGCTCTCGAAAAGCGATACTATATTAAATCTGCCCCTCGCCCTGAACATCGCCCTGGCCACGGTCCTGGTCCCCACCCTCTCCGGGGCCTTGGCCGCCGGACGGCGGCGGGAGGCAGAGAGCAAGGCCGCCTTCTCCCTCCTGCTTTCCGTCCTGCTGGCCTTCCCCTGTGCGGCGGGGCTCATCTCCCTGGCCGGGCCGATCTATCACCTGCTCTACCCCAACGCCCCGCAAGGCGCGTCCCTGCTGGCCATCGGGGCCGTCGCCATGATCTTCATGGCCTTAGAGCAGACCATCAACGGGAGCTTACAGGGCCTCGGCCTGGTCTTCGTCCCCGCCCAGGCGCTGCTGTGCGGCATCGGGGTGAAGCTGGCCCTGAACCTGACCCTCATCCGCCTGCCGCAGGTCAATATCTACGGCGCATCCTTCGGTTCCCTGGGATGCTATGCCACGGCCTGCACGATCTGTCTCGTGCGCCTGCTCAAGGCCCTGCCGATGGACCTGGCCCCCAAGCGCTACTTCTGGAAGCCCCTGGCCTGCGCCGTGCTCATGGGCATCGCCGCCCACTGGGGGCACGCGGCCTTGACCCATCTCATCGGCTCCAGCCGTTGGGCGCTGCTCATCACCATTCCCTTGGCCGCGGTGTTGTATGCGGTTTTCGTGCTGGCCTCCGGCATTTTGACAAAAGCGGAGGTCGCACAGCTGCCGCTGATCGGGCGAAAAAAGCGCTCTGCAGGCCCTTGACAAGCCTTTGTTTCCCTGTTATAATTTCAAAGCCGCTTTGAATGGGTCATTAAGCAAGCGCCAGTGGTTTTTCAGACTGCCGCTCCGCTTCGCCCCCGACAGCGAGCCCGTAGTAAAGGAAAGAGGTGCAAACCAATGCATGCAATCATTGAGACCGGCGGTAAGCAGTACAAGGTGGCCGAGGGCGACGTCCTCTTCATCGAGAAGCTGCCTCAGCAGGCCGGCGACGAGATCAAGTTCGACAAGGTCCTGGCCGTCCTGGGTGACGAGCCCAAGTTCGGCGCTCCCGTGGTGGAGGGCGCTTCCGTGGACGCTTCCGTTGTGAAAAACGGCAAGGGTAAGAAGGTCGTCATCTTCAAGTACAAGCCCAAGAAGGGCTACCGTCTGCGTCAGGGCCATCGCCAGCCCTACACCAAGGTCGAGATCAAGAAGATCAACGCCTAATGACAAAGGCTTCCTTTGTAACGGAGGGCAGCCGCATCCAGGCCTTCACCATAGAGGGCCACAGCGGATGGGCTGACTCCGGGGAAGATATCCTCTGCGCTGCCATTACCAGCGCCGTGCGCCTGACCGAGTGCGCCGTGAACGACGTGCTGGGCCTGGAGGCCCAGGTCAAGATCAACGAACAGGATGCTTCCCTCACCCTCAAGCTCCCCCGCAACCTGGAGGGAGAAGCCGACCAGGTCTGCCAGACGCTTCTGGCCGCCCTCATGGTCTACTTCGTCCAGCTGCAGGAGGAATATCCCCAACACATTAACGTCATGGAGGTGTAACCAATGCTTCAGATCGGACTTCAGTTCTTCGCACATAAGAAGGGCGTCGGCTCCACCCGGAACGGCCGTGATTCCATGGCCCAGCGCCTGGGCGTCAAGCGCGGCGATGGTCAGTTCGTGCTGGCTGGCAACATCCTGGTTCGTCAGCGCGGCACCCATATCCATCCCGGCGTCAACGTGGGCATCGGCAAGGACGACACCCTGTTCGCCCTGAAGGATGGCCGCGTCAAGTTTGAGCGGCTGGGCAAGGACCGCAAGCAGGTTTCCATCGTGGAGGCCATTGCGGAGTAATCCTCAGCGATCCTATGCAGCCTATGGCCCCGAACGGAACGCCGTTCGGGGCATTTTCTTCCTCTAACCCTACCAAAGGAGGTGCCCCATGGCAAACACATTCATCGACACCGCCCGCATCCTGGTCAAATCCGGGGCCGGCGGCAACGGCGCGGTGGCCTTTCACCGGGAAAAATACGTGGCAGCCGGCGGCCCGGACGGCGGCGACGGCGGCCGCGGCGGCGACGTGATCCTGCAAGTAGACGACCGCATGTCCACCCTGATGGACTTCCGCTACAAGCGCAAATACGTCGCCGAGAACGGCGGCAACGGCGCCGGCAAGCAGTGCTCCGGCAAAAACGGCGCTCCCCTGATCCTGAAAGTGCCGCGGGGCACCGTGGTCCGGGATGCGGAGACGAAAGAGATCATCGTGGACATGTCCTCCGACGAGCCCTTCGTCCTCTGCCGCGGCGGCAACGGCGGCTGGGGCAACAAGCACTTCGCCACCCCCACCCGCCAGACCCCCCAGTTCGCCAAGGCCGGTCTGCCCGGAAAAGAACGGACGGTCCTGCTGGAGCTGAAGCTGCTGGCGGACGTGGGCCTCGTCGGCTTCCCCAACGTGGGCAAGTCCACCCTGCTGTCTGTCGCGACCAAGGCCCGGCCGAAAATCGCTAACTATCACTTTACCACCCTCTTCCCCAACCTGGGCGTGGTGTTCGTGGACGAGGGCGTGTCCTTCGTCATGGCCGATATTCCCGGCATCATCGAGGGTGCCGCTGAGGGCGCCGGCCTGGGCCACGATTTCCTGCGGCACATCGACCGCTGCCGCTTGCTCATCCACATCGTGGATGTGTCCGGCTCCGAGGGCCGGGACCCGGTGGAGGATTTCGAGGCCATCAACGCCGAACTCAAAGAATACAGCCCCGCGCTCGCCAGCCGCAAGATGCTGGTGGCGGCGAACAAGACCGACATCCTCATGGACCGGACCCTGCTGGAAAAGCTCAAGGCCCACGTCGAGGCCAAGGGCCTGCCCTTCTTCGAGCTGTCCGCCGCCGCCCACATGGGCGTGCGGGAGCTGATGAAGGCCGCCGCCGGGGAGCTGGCCCACCTGCCCCCTGTCATCACCTACGAGCCGGAGTATGTGGAGCGTCCGCCCGAAGTGGACACCAGCGACCCGCTGACCATCCGCCACGAGGACGACGTGTGGATCGTGGAAGGCCCCTGGCTGCAAAAGATCATGGCCAACGTGAACTTTTCCAACTACGAGTCCCGCAACTGGTTCGACCGGATGCTCCGCTCCGCCGGGCTGTTTGACCGCCTGGAAGAGATGGGGATCAAGGACGGCGATCTCGTGAGCCTGTATAACCTGGACTTCGAGTACCAGCGCTGAGCGCCGGGACGGCCCGGTCGGAACGATTTATCTTGGGCCCTTTGGCCCCTGGACGTATTGACAGACCGGCTGTTGTCCAGTATAATGATTTTTGATTTATGACATGCACTCCCCCTGCCTGGGGGATACGGAAAGGAGCTGTTCCTCATGAAGAGAATCCAGACCCTGGAGACACGGGACCTGGCTAAGAGCCTGAAGACCGGCGGCTGCGGCGAATGCCAGACCTCCTGCCAGTCTGCCTGCAAGACCTCCTGCGGCCTTGCCAACCAGCAGTGCGAGAACGCCAACCGCTGAGCCAAGCAATCAAGCGAGGAAAGCTGCCGCCTGATCGTTCCCGATCAAGCGGCACTTTTTTCATTCGACGGAAGTGAGACAAGTTACCTATGATCCATCAATACAAACTCAACGGATACAACATCGTCCTGGACGTGTACAGCGGCTCCGTCCATCTGGTGGACGACGTAGCCTACGACTGCATCGCCCTCTTCGAGTCCACCCCCCGCGACCAGATCATTGCCCGGATGATGGAGAAGCACGGCCATCTCGACGGCGTGGACGAGACCGAGCTGGCCGCCTGCCTGGACGACATCCAGGCTTTGAAAGACGACGGCAAGCTCTTCTCCCAGGACCTCTGGCGGGACGTGGAGCAGGAGGCGTTCGAGCACGCCAAGCCCGTCCTCAAGGCCATGTGCCTGCACGTGGCACACACCTGCAACTTAAACTGCCAGTACTGCTTCGCCAGCCAGGGCCAGTACCATGGTGAGCGGGCCCTCATGTCCTTTGGGGTGGGCAAGCAGGCCCTGGACTTTTTGATCGCCCAGTCCGGCTCCCGCGTCAATCTGGAGGTGGACTTCTTCGGCGGTGAGCCGCTGATGAACTGGCAGGTGGTGAAAGACCTGGTGGCCTACGCCCGCACCCAGGAGCCCATCTACCACAAGAATTTCCGCTTCACCCTGACCACCAACGGCGTCCTGCTGGACGATGAGGTGACGGAGTTCTGCAACAAGGAGATGCACAACGTCGTCCTCAGCCTGGACGGCCGGAAAGAGGTCCACGACCACCTGCGGAAAAACTTCGCCGGGGTGGGCAGCTATGACATCATTGTCCCCAAATTCCAGCGTTTTGTGGAAAAACGAGGCGATTTGAGCTATTATATGCGCGGGACCTTCACCCACGACAACGTGGACTTCACCAACGACATCTTCCACATGGCCGACCTGGGCTTCACCGAGCTGAGCATGGAGCCGGTGGTCAGTCCCCCCGGCGAGCCCTGGGCCCTCACCGAAGAGGACCTGCCCAAGCTCTTTGAGCAGTATGAGATCTTGGCCAAGGAGATGCTCAAGCGGGAGAAGGAGGGGCGGCCCTTCACCTTCTACCACTACATGCTGGATCTCTCCGGCGGCCCCTGCCTGCACAAGCGCATGTCCGGCTGCGGCTCCGGCACGGAGTACCTGGCCGTAACCCCCTGGGGGGAGCTGTTCCCCTGCCATCAGTTCGTGAACGACCCGGACTACTCGATGGGCGACGTGTGGAAGGGCATCACGAATCCCCAGCTTGGGGAAAAGTTCCACCGATGCAACGTCGTGGCCAACCCCGACTGTCGGGAATGTTGGGCGCGGCTGTACTGCGCCGGCGGCTGCGCCGCCAACGCCTACCACGCCAGCGGCGACATCAACGGGACGTATGAATATGGCTGCCAGCTCTTTAAGAAGCGGGTGGAGTGTGCCATTATGATGAAAGCAGCCCAAACCCAAGAGGATTGAGGCTTCAGAAAGGAAGGCAAGAATCATGGAACTGAAAAAGATCACTTACTCCGGCATCGACACCGATGACGTGACCAAGCAGATGGAAGAAGGCAACGACAAGCTGGCCGAAAAGGGCTGGCGGGAGTACCGCGTGGACATGCTCAGCTCCTCCACCGTCCGGGTGACTTATGCCCGCGGCGAGGAGGACGAGGAGGGCGAAGAGGCCCTCGGTGAGGAGCTGTAAGCACGCTCTGCCCAAGCAAGCGCTGTGACCCCGTGGGGGGAGCGCCCCCACACCGGAGAAAGGAATGACTATGGCAATCGGACTGATCGTAGGCATCGTGTTCTGCGCCGCCGTCCTGTTTTTCCAGCACAAGAACAAGGACGATGATGACGACGAAAAATAAATGAAGAAGCTGCTCCGGGTCCTGGCTGTTTTGGTGGCCCTGTGCGTGTTGGCGGGGGTGCTGGCCCTGGCCGGAAGCACCTTTGTGGTCACCACAACGAAGGACCGGATCCTGACCTTGGACGATACGCCCCCGGCAGACGTGGACTGCATCTTAGTCCTGGGCTGTGCGGTGCGCCCGGACGGCTCCCCCAGCCCGATGCTGAATGACCGCGTCACCCGCGGCGCCCAGCTCTACCAGGCCGGGTGGGCCAAAAAAGTCCTCCTCACCGGGGACAACAGCAGCAGCCACTACAACGAAGTGGCCGTGATGGACCGCCTCTCCCAGGAGCAGGGTGTCCCCGCCGAGGATACCGTCCTGGACTATGCGGGCCTGTGTACCTATGACAGCCTCTATCGCGCCCGCGACATCTTCGGCGTAAAAAGGCTCGTCATCGTCACCCAGGAGTATCACCTCTACCGTGCCCTCTACCTGGCCAAAGCCTTGGGGCTGGAAGCCTGGGGCGTAGCCGCAGACGGCCAGAACTACCGCGGCCAGACCATGCGGGACCTGCGGGAGATCCTCGCGCGGGACAAGGACCTGCTCTGGAGCTTCTTCCAGCCGGAACCCAAGTACCTGGGCGACCCCATCCCCCTGGACACCGCCGACTGAGACCCCATGTTCTCCCCGTGGGAGCGAGCCAAACCCCGCCCGCTCCCACGGTTTTTCTCCCCTCGAAAAATTTTTCTGTTTTCTGAAAACTTTTTTCAAAAACCTATTGACAAATCCGAGAAGATGCGATAGAATAACACTCGTTCCGCAAGAGAGGGACGAAACAAGAAAAGAAATGGACGATTAGCTCAGCTGGTATGAGCATCCGCTTGACGTGCGGGAGGTCACAGGTTCAAGTCCTGTATCGTCCACCACCTTCATCCGAGTTCATTTTGAACTCGGATGTTTTTTATCTTCAAAAGCAGACGCTTCCGATATCTAATCGTGATTTAGTAAATTGTGATTTGAACAACACACACAGTAAAGGCCGGAAGGAACGCTCCCTCCGGCCTTTGTGATTTCTTAGACGATACTTCTTTTCTTTCGGACCCCTGCGGCGCAGGCGATGACAATGGCGGTAAACACCAGCGAGATCACCGCCAGATAGATCAACTGGACTCCGCTCCCACTATACCAGGCCGAAAGATTACTGTAAGACAGCGATTCCAACAAGGACATCCCCCAGGACAGACTCAGCCGGACCGGATAAACCACCATCCGCAGCAGCAGAGCCACCACCTGCACCCCCGCCGTCCACAGGATCATCCCACGGACAGACAGCTTGCGGGTCAGGAAAAGGACAAGAAGGGGGAGCAGGAAGAAGACAAATATATTCCAGAATAACATAAAACAGTACTCCCTTCTTTATTCATAAATTGAATCGATCATCATCTTTATATCATCTTCGGAGAGATTACCCTGGATAAAACACTCTACGTTTCCATTAAGCCAAACAGCGATATAAGTATCTATATTTTTTGCGATATAGTGACAGATATTATGAGTGTAATATTCTTCAACAGGACCAGCACTTTTTTCATAGATTCTTGTACCTGCTTGGGCGAGAGAATCATACACCGTGACATTGATAGAGAAACCACCCTGAGAAGATGAGAAAATAAAATATCGTGTCTCATCATTAAAACCAGAGCATTCTTCTATTTGAATCAATTCTGCTCCCTTTGGATACGCCGTCGGTAAAACAGGTAACTCTGTCAGTTCTTCCGTCTTCCGCTTCATCTGGTCATACGTTGCACTGTCCAGATAAAATGGAGAAACTTCCCCTAAAGAAATAGAAAACGTATGTGCGCTCCACTGGACAAAAGACCTCACTGCATCTTTCGCCATCGCAGAGGGTGCGAACAAACAAGTTGCCAAGCAGATCACCGCAGCCACAGATGCTGCCCATCTCCACTTTTTTCTATGGAATTTATTCTCTTTTTTGTTGCAGGTCTTTTGTGTTTTATCCATATCTGGAACTTCTTCGTTGGATGTAACTGCATTTCTGATGTTCCGTTCTAAGAACATCTCCCAGGCTGTGTCTTCATCAACAGGAAGTTCCTGCTGGGCTTCTCTGGCTTGGATCACCTCCATAATTTCTGGAATCAATGCCATGCTGGCATCGTCGTCCTCGGAGGTAGCAAAATCCCGGCGCAGAAGGTCTTCGAGCTCCGCAGTAGAGAGTTGTTCCAGACCAGGATACTTTTTCGATTTCTCCGTAGGGTATTTCATGGTTTAGAACCTCCTCTACTATATTCATGTCGAGTTTCCGTCCCTTGTTCACATTTTGAAGAAATATTTTTTTCGATTTCTCCATAATTTTTTCGGAACAACTCCTTGCTCCGTTTGACACGCATCGCCAGCGCAGATTTTTTAAGGCCTAAGTCCTCACAAATTTCCTCATACGTCTCTCCATAAAGATACAGACGTTTTAATATATCCATATCTTCTGATGGGATAATTCCCTCCAATTCCAGGTCCGCACCTGGAGCTGGTTGAACCTGTTCTGCCGGAACCCGAAGCAGGCACTCTGCCCATTTTTGATCGTCTCGAACCATGTTTTTAATGACATTTTTCAACGCAATATTGAGCCAAGCGATTGGATTGGGATGCTCCATCAGGATCTCTCTTTTTTCCCAAGCGATTGTGAAAGTTTCCTGAACTGCTTCTTCCGCTCGGCCAAAATCTACCGCATCATTTGCTCTTTGATACAACCAAATAGAGGCAAGACGCAACAGTTCTTTATGATGAGTCCGAATCAACCGCTCATAAAATTCCAGCTGGGTCTCTTCCCTGGAAGACATCTGACTCCCTCCTTTTTCCATCTCTATCTCCAAAATAGCACAGTTTTGTCCGAATGGGAAGCCTAAAATCAAAATTAAAAATCGAACTTGAGAATGAGAGAGAATATGAGAGTTTACGTGAGATTTCAAGAGTTCTTCCGGGTGTAAATTAAAAAAAAACAAAAAAGCCGTTGACAGGGGCTTTTTTGCGTATTATAATGTAGCCTGCTGAAAAAACCGGCCCGTGGTTTCTTCTGTGTGATAAGCCAACTTGTCACCTGGGAGAAGCCACCGGCCCTCCTTAAATGTCATGTTAAGGAAACAGAATATTTTATTGGAGGTTCGACCCTATGTCCACTTTTATGGCCAACAAGGGCAACATCGAGCGCAAGTGGTATATCCTTGACGCCGCTGGCAAGCCCCTTGGTAAGACTGCCGCTCTGGCAGCCACCCTGCTGCGTGGCAAGCATAAGCCCGAATACACCCCCCATGCCGACTGCGGCGATTACGTCATCGTCATCAACGCCGAGAAGGCTGTGCTGACCGGCAAGAAGCTGGAGCAGAAGTACTATCGCACCCACTCCGGCTGGGTCGGCGGTCTGAAGGAGACCCAGTACAGCAGACTCATGAAGGAGAAGCCTGAGCTGGCAATGAAGCTGGCTGTTCGCGGCATGATGCCCCGGAACATCATCACCAAGGACTCCCTGACCCGCCTGAAGATTTTCCGCGGTGCTGAGCACATCCACGCCGCCCAGAAGCCCGAACTGTGGGCCGCAGAATAAGGAGGAACAAGACTATGTATAAGAGCAAGAAGCCTTACCATTACGGCACCGGCCGCCGGAAGTCCTCCGTGGCCCGCGTGCACCTGTTCCCCAACGGCACCGGCAGCATCACCATCAACGGCCGTGACATCGACGATTACTTTGGTCTGGAGACCCTGAAGCTGATCGTTCGTCAGCCCCTGGACACCACCGACCTGCTGGGCAAGGTGGACATCGTTGCCACCGTCACCGGCGGCGGCGTGACCGGCCAGGCCGGCGCCATCCGCCACGGCATCTCCCGCGCCCTGCTGGAGATGAACGCCGAGTATCGCCCCGCTCTGAAGGCCGCCGGTTTCCTGACCCGCGACCCCAGAATGAAG
>OLSD01000548.1_pt1 | contig 37030 bp, 33 predicted proteins | sample 1672211 | NCBI WGS metagenome assembly OLSD01 (sample SAMEA3136659, study PRJEB25190) | human gut metagenome | reverse complement strand
CGGGGCTGCGCGAAACGCGCCTTTTGCGGCGTATGTTTTCTTATGCCAGGCGGCCGCAGGCGGTTCTTTTTTGCGTGATGGGAAAGAGTTCCTGTAGGGGACGGCGTCCCCGACATCCCGTCAGCTGTTGTGCCGGTTGATGGGACGCCGGTACAGCAGTCGCAGCAGCTTTCTCCGGTCGAAGGGGATCAGCGGGTAGAGATACCCCTTGCCCACCAGCGGCTTGGTGGTGGCGATGAGCACCAGCGTCAGCACCACCCCGGCGGCGAAGCCCCACCAGTCCCACAGCCAGATCAGCACCAGCAGCGCCATGCGGCACAGCTTGGTGGCGTAGCCCATTTCGTAGCTGTGCTGGGCGTAGTTGGCCACCGCCACGAACGCCATATACACCAGCACCTCCGGCACCAGCCACCGCGCCTGCACCGCGAAATCACCCAGTATCAGCGCGCCCAGCATGCTGAAGGAGTTGCTGAGCACGTCCGGCGTGTTCAGGGAGGCGATCTTCAGCACGTCGATGATCAGCTCCACCAGCAGCAGCTGGATGATCAGCGGGACGTAGTACTCGTCCTGCACCAGCAGGAAGTGCAGGCTCTCGTGGAGCGTGTCCGGGTTCTTTACCAGCAGGTACCACAGGGGCGTGATGAACATGGTCAGCAGCAGCACCAGCGTGCGGATGACCTGCAAATAGGTGCCGATCAGGGGCGGGAAATAGTAGTCGTTGATCTCCTCGTTGAACCGCAGCAGCGTGGTGGGCAGCAGCAGCGCGGCGGGAGAGTTGTCCACCAGCATCACCACGTCACCCTCCATAATGCAGGCGGTGGCCACGTCCGGCCGCTCAGTATACCGGACGGTGGGAAACGGGTTCCAGAACTGCCGGGGCGCGATGGCCTCCACAATGGACTCCTGGCTCATGGCGATGGAGCCGGCCTGAAGGTGCTCCAGCTTCTCCCGCAGCTCCCGCAGAAGATCCTCGTCCGCCTCGCCCTCCATGTAGCACAGCGCCACATCGGTGGCGGAGCGCTCCGGCAGTTGGATCCGCTCCAGCCGCAGGTGGGGATCGCGGATGCGCCGCCGCAGCAGCGCTGCGTTCTGCATCAGGTTCTCCACGAATCCGTCGTGGCTGCCCCGCAGCACCCGGCTGGTGTCCGGCTCCTCCACGGAGCGGGTGGGAAAATGCTTTACATCCAGCAGCAGCCCGCCGGTGAAGCCGTCGATGACCACCAGCGTCTTGCCGGCGAACACGCCCATGATGGCGTCGTGCCGGTCTGTGACCGGCTGGGCATCACAGGCGGAGACGTACCGACGGCAGAACTGCTCCGGGTCGGACAGCTCGTCCAGCGGGGGCAGCGATTGCCACCCGGCGATGACCCGCTCCAGAATGTCCTCCTGGGCGTAGCCGTTTACCACCCACAGCCGCGCCGCCCGTCCGCCGATGGTCAGGTCGCGCGCCGTCATGTCGAAGCACTGCCCCACGCCCAGCAGACCGTCCAGCGCGGCGGTCTTTTCACGGAAATCCTTCGTTGTCACCTGTTTGCCCTCCTGCGCACCGTTTTGGGGTAGTATGGCGCGGGCGGGCGTTTTTATGTATGCGGGGGACAGGCTCTGCATACCATGGGTGAGAGGGGGTGGGCGTATGCGGAAATATGCGGCGGCGGGGCTGGTGCTGACGGTGCTGCTGTTCGGCGGGGCGTATCTGGCGGCGGGAGGATCGGCGGCAGAGCCGGAGCCTGCCGCGCCGGAGACGGCTGCGGTGCATCACGACCGGGATATGACGCTGACCATACAGGACGGGGATACGACGGAGCAGATGACGCTGGAACGCTATCTCACCGGCGTGGTGCGGGGCGAGATGCCCGCCTCCTTCGAGATGGAGGCGCTGCGGGCACAGGCGGCGGCGGAGCGCAGCTATGTGTACTATCAGCTGGCGGCGGGGCGCAAGGACGCCCACCCGGACGCGGACTTCTGCACCGACCACACCTGCTGCAGCGCCTACCTGTCCGAGACGGCGGCCAGGGAGAAGTGGGGCGGCGACTTCGCCCCGTGGAATACACGGGTGGAGCAGGCGGTCAGCGACACGGACGGGCAGGTGGTGCTGTACAACGGCCGGCCCATTCTGGCGGTATTCCACTCCTCCTCCGCCGGGCGCACAGCCGCCGCCGGGGACGTGTGGAGCGGCGATCTGCCGTATCTTGTCAGCGTGGACAGTCCGGAGGGGGAGGAGACGGTGCCCAACTACTACAGCACCGTGACCTTTACGGCGGCGGAGGCCAAAGAGAAGCTGCTGGCGGCGCACCCGGAGCTGAAGCTGTCCGGCACGCCGGACAGGTGGTTCGGCGCTGCGGCGGAGAACGGCTCCGGCCGGGTGGAGACGGTGTCCGTGGGCGGCACGGACATCGAGGGCACGGAGCTGCGGCGGATCTTCGGCCTGCGCTCCGCCTGCTTCACCGTGGCGGCGGACAGCGAGAGCGTGACCTTCCGCGTCACCGGCTACGGCCACGGCGTGGGCATGAGTCAGTACGGTGCCAACCAGCTGGCCAGAGAGGGAAAAACGTGGCAGGAGATACTGGAGTGGTACTATACGGGCGCCACGGTGGGAAATGCGTGACAAGTACCGGAAAATGTGGTATAATCCTACAGCTATACGGGATATTTACAGTTTGTTCAGGAAAAGCATATCCCGCGGGTTGTACAATATACGCGATACTAACGACACTACCGGGAGGAAAGCGCAGATGGCACGCAACATTCTCGTGGTCGAGGACGACCGCAATATATCCGACCTGATCCGCATGTATCTGGAAAAAGAGGGCTTCGAGGTGCGCAGCGCCTACGACGGCGGCAAGGCGGTGGAGGAATACGACAAGCAGGCGCCGGACATGGTGCTGCTGGATATCATGCTGCCCGTGATGGACGGCTGGGCGGTGTGCGCCCATATCCGGGAGAAGGGCAAGACCCCCATCATCATGCTCACCGCCAAGAGCGACGTGGGCGACCGCATCACCGGGCTGGAGATGGGCGCCGACGACTATCTGGTCAAGCCCTTCGAGATGAAGGAGCTGATGGCGCGCATCAACGCCGTGCTGCGCCGCAGCGAGATCCCCGAAGACACCAAGAAAAAGCTGGTGTTCGACAAGCTGGTCATCAATCTGGACAGCTATGAGCTGCTGGTGGACGGCAAGAAGGTGGACACCCCGCCCAAGGAGCTGGAGCTTTTGTACCATCTGGCCGCCACGCCCAACCGGGTGTATACCCGCAACCAGCTGCTGGACGAGGTGTGGGGCTTCGACTACTTCGGCGACAGCCGTACCGTGGACGTGCATATCAAGCGCCTGCGTGAGAAGATCGAGAACGTCTCCGACCAGTGGGAGCTGAAGACCGTGTGGGGCGTGGGCTATAAGTTCGAGGTCAAATGAGCGGCGCACGGGAACGGATACGCCGCGTGACCGGCAGCCTCTACTGGCGGCAGTTCATGCTGACCGCCGGCATGGTGCTGCTGACGCTGGCGCTGCTGGGTGTGTCCTTTTACGCCCTGAGCTATAACTACACCCTGTCGGAAAAGCGGCAGGAGATGCGCGACCGCGCCGTGCTGGTGGCACAGCTGTCCGTGGACTACTTCACCGCCGGCGAGGATGCCGAGCGGGATCAGGAGGACGCTCTGCGCTCGCTGGCGGGGGTGGCCTCCCGGATGACGGACGTGGACTTCCTGATCTGCGACACCGACGGCAATGTGGTGCTGACCACCGACGGCGATCTGGCCGGACAGACCATCACCGTACCGGCGGACATCACCGGGGCGGTGCTGGGCGGCGACCGGCTGTACGAGGGGCGCAGCACCGTGGGCGTGTATGAAAAAAGGCAGTTCGTGGTGGGCGTGCCCATGACGGACGCGGAGGGCAACACGCTGGGACTGGTGCTGGCGGTGATGAACGGCGCGGAGCTGACGCAGATGTGGCGCTCGTTCATCGCCCTGTTCTTCATGTCCAGCGCCATCATTCTGGTGCTGGCGTTCATCACCAGCTTTGTCACCGCCATGCGGCAGATACAGCCCCTCAGCGAGATGGTCAAGGCCACCCGCGCCTACGCCGCCGGCGATTTCGACGTGCGGATGCAGGAGACGGGGGACTGCAGCGAGATCAGCGAGCTGGCGGCGTCCTTCAACGCCATGGCGGACTCCCTGCAGGAGACGGAGCGCCAGCGCCGGGACTTTATCGCCAACGTGTCCCACGAGCTGAAGACCCCCATGACCACCATCGCCGGATACACCGACGGTATTCTGGACGGCACCATCCCGCCGGAGAAGGAGCGGCAGTACCTGCAGATCATCTCCGACGAGAGCCGCCGCCTCAGCCGTCTGGTGCGCCGGATGCTGGACATCTCCCAGATCCAGAACCAGGAGATGAAGAAGGAGGAGTTCGACCTGTGCGAATCCGCCCGCATCGCCCTGCTGTCCATGGAGAAGAAGATCACGGACAGGGGACTGGATGTGGACGCGGAGATACCGGAGGACTCCGTGATGGTGCAGGGCGACCGGGATCTCATCACGCAGGTCATCTACAACCTGCTGGAAAACGCCGCCAAGTTCGCCACCCCCGGCTCCCAGCTGTATCTGGGGCTGACGGTCAACGGCGAGAAGGCCTATGTCACCGTCCGCAACGCGGGCGCCACCATTCCGGCGGAGGAGATACCCCTGCTGTTCGAGCGCTTCCACAAGTCGGACAAGTCCCGCAGCGAGGACAAGGACGGCTACGGACTGGGACTGTACATCGTCAAGACCATTCTGGCGCAGCATAAGGAGCAGATCACCGTTACCAGCGAAAACGGCTTCACCGCCTTTACATTCACCATGCAGATGGCGCACTGAGCGCCGCGAGAGGTACGACTATGCAGGACGAAAACAGAGAAGAACAGACGCCGGTACCGGGCACGGAGCCAGCGGCGTCCCCGGTGCAGCCGCCCGCAGAGCCGGAGGAGGTGGTCAGCTGGTATGTGCGCCCCGACAGGGCGCGGGAGGTGCAGGACTGCTATGTGCAGCCGCGCCCCATGCCTGCGGCCGCCATACCCAAGGCCGAGCCGGAGAAAAAGCCCCACAGCCGCCGGGGATTGTGGATATTCCTCATCGTGCTGGCGGTGCTGGTGGGCACGGTGTTGGGCGTGGCCGTTGTGACCGCCCTGCGAAGCGGCGACCCGTCGGACGGCGGCTATGACGGCGGCGAGGACGCCAGCAGCATCGTGGACATCTTCGGCGGGGATATCCCCACCATACCCCGGGCGGATATCGACCCCTCCGTCCGCTTCTACTGCCAGGACGCGGCGGAGGAAAAGCTCACCATCCAGCAGGTGTACGCCGCGGTGAACCCGGCCACCGTTCTGGTGGTGGCCGAGATGGGCGAGAAGGCCAGCATCGGCACCGGCGTTATCCTGACGGAGGACGGCTACATCGTCACCAACGCCCATGTGATCGCCGACGGACAGTCCGTCCTTGTGGTGCTGGCCGATGCGCGGCAGTACGAGGCGGAGCTGGTGGGCTTCGATTCCGCCGAGGATCTGGCGGTGCTGAAGGCGGTGGACGCGGAGGATCTGCCCACCGCCGTGCTGGGCGACAGCGACGAGTGCTGGGTGGGCGACACCGTGTACGCCATCGGCAACCCGCTGGGCGTGGAGCTGCGGGGCACGCTGACCCAGGGCATCATCTCCGCCATCGACCGCCGCGTGACCATGGACGGCAAGGCCATGACCATGCTCCAGACCACGGCGGCGCTGAACAACGGCAACTCCGGCGGCCCGCTGATCAACGAGTACGGGCAGGTCATCGGCATCAACACCATGAAGATGAGCAACAGCATTGCTGATGCCGAGGCCGCCACCGTGGAGGGGCTGGGCTTTGCCGTGCCCACAGGCCGGGCGGTGACGGTCATCAACGACATTCTGGCCACCGGCGCGTTCCACGGCATCCCCTCCATCGGTGTGTATGTGGCCGAGGAGCAGCAGCCGGACGGGACGTACCGCCCGGTGATCGACTCCGTCACGGAGAACTTTGGCGCGGAGGCCGCCGGCCTGCTGCGGGGGGACGTGATCCTGTCCGCCGACGGTACGGCTGTGTACAGCAACTACGATCTGCTGCGGGCGCGCCGCGCGCACATCGTGGGCGAGACGATCACCCTGACGGTGCAGCGGGACGGACAGACGCTGGACGTGGAGGTCTATCTCTACCCGGTGATAGAGGAATAAACAAAAGGTGGCAAGGCTTTCGCCTTGCCACCTTTTTATCTGTGCGGAAGCTGTAGGGGACGGCGTCCTGCAGTGGAGCGCAGCGGAACAAATGCCCTTGGGGTACGACGTCCTGTTGCACGCACCCCGTGTGATTTTGTAGGGGACGGCGTCCTCGACGTCCCGTTGGCGCGGCAGCGCCGCCCTCGCCAAAATCCGATTCCTATCCGCAATATAGTGGGCGAATTATACAAAAAGTTGTCATAAATCACCCTTTCCGGTCGCGCCACAGCTGCCGCAGGGTGATGCCCGCCGCCAGCAGCAGATAAATTCCGAAGGGGCGGCGCAGCAGATCCGTGTCCACCGCTGCGGCCACCAGCGCCCCGGCGATGGCTGCCGCCGCGCCCCAGGGTATGGCGCTGCGCAGGGCGTCCTTTTCCAGCAGCCCGTTCCGGGCGTGGGACACCACGCCCATAGCCGCCGTGGGCAGGAAGTACAGCAGATTCACGGCGGCGGCCTGCTGCTGGGGCACGTCCAGCAGCAGCGTCATCACCAGCAGCAGCAGCGTCCCGCCGCCCACGCCCCAGGCGGACAGGATACCCGCGCCGAAGCCCGCCGCCAGCGGCAGCAGCCAGTCCGTCACAGCAGGTACCTCACGCCGCCGTACACCAGAAAGGCGGCGAACAGACCCCGCAGCCACTCCACGCTGACGCAGCGGAACAGCCGCCCGCCCACCAGACCGCCCGCCAGACCGCCCAGCAGATACGGCAGCGCCGCCGCGAGTTCAAAGCCCTGCCGCAGCAGGTATACCGCTGCGCTGACGGCGCTCAAGGGAAGGATCACCGCCACACAGGTGGCGAAGGAGCGCTTGCCCTCCATTCCGCACCAGCCGGACAGCAGCGGCACCAGCACCATGCCGCCGCCACCGCCGAACAGCCCGTTCACCGCCCCGGCCAGCGCCCCGGATACGGCGTATTTTGCCTTTGCCTGCATGTCATCGCCTCCCTATGTAGTGCGCCCCCATGGGGCGCAGGGGATCACTGGCACTTCTGATAGCTCTGGCAGTCGGTGCACTGATCCATGGTGGGGCGGCTCTCGTGGGTGCCCACCTGAATGGCGGTCAGGCCGCAGTTGTCCACGTCCTTGCAGTGGTGGGCGCAGTTGCTGACGGTGCACTTGATGGAAGCGTTGGGGGTGCAGGCGCACCCGTCGTTGGTACAAGCTCTGTTCATGGTGTTCCTCCCGTAAAAAAGAAAAGTCAGGCCGAAAAGCCTGACTTTATTGTTGCCCGCTTGCGGGCGGTATATTCGTTTTTATATGCCCAGCAGCGCCGAGGCGAAGCTGAAATAGATCAGCAGGCTGGTGGCGTCCACGATGGTGGAGATGAACGGGCTGGCCATCACCGCCGGGTCGAGGCCGATCTTCTCCGCCAGCAGCGGCAGGGAGCAGCCTACGCACTTGGCAAATATCACCACGAACAGGACGGTCAGGCACACCACAAGGCATACCATGGGTGTCACCGCATCGTTGCCCAGCAGCAGCCGATCCACCAGCAGCATTTTCACGAAGTTGGCGCCCGCCAGGCACACGCCGCACAGCAGCGACACCCGCAGCTCCTTCCACAGCACCCGGAACACGTCCGAAAAGTCCACCTCGTCCAGACTCAGGGCGCGGATCACCGCCACGGACGCCTGGGTGCCGGAGTTGCCGCCGGTGCCCGACAGCATGGGGATATAGGCGTTCAGCACCAGACACGCCGCCAACGCGTTTTCGTAGTGGTTCAGGATCATGCCGGTAAAGGTGGCCGACAGCATCAGCACCATCAGCCACGGCAGACGCGCCTTCCATGTGGCGAACACGCCGGCGCGCAGATAGGGCTTGTCGGAGGGCAGCATAGCCGCCATCTTTTCGAAGTCCTCCGTGGTCTCCTCCTCGATAACGTCCATAGCGTCATCGACGGTGACGATACCCACCAGCCGCTTTTCCAGATCCACGATGGGCATGGCCAGGAAGTCGTATTTGCTCAGCGCCTGCGCCACGTCCTCCTTATCGTCGGTGGTCTTGGCCCACACCACGTCGGGGTCCATGATCTCCTCGATCAGGTCGTCCTCGTCTGCCAGCAGCAGATCGCGGACGGACAGCACGCCCAGCAGGTGCCGGGTGGGGTCGGTGACGTACAGGATATTGATCGTCTCCAGCTCGCCGCCGATGCGCCGTATGCGCTTGAAGGCGTCCGCCACCGTCATGTCCTTCTTCAGGGACAGGAACTCCATGTTCATAATGGAGCCGGCGGAGTCCTCCGGATATTTCAAAATCTCGTTGATGGATTTGCGCATCTCCGGCGTGGCCTTGTCCAGAATACGGATGACCACGCTGGCGGGCATCTCCTCCACGATGTCCACGGCGTCGTCCAGATACAGCTCGTCCAGCACCTCGGTCAGCTCCGTGTTGGAAAAGCCGTTGATGAGCATCTCCTGGCTTTCCGGCTCCAGCTCCACGAACACCTCCGCCGCCGTCTCCTTGGGCAGCAGACGGTACAGCAGGGGCATCTGCTCCTGCTTGCCCTCCTCCAGCAGCAGGGCGATATCCGCCGGCTCCATGGGCAGGAACAGGTCGCGCAGCTCGGCATAGCGCTTCTGCGTGGCCAGCTCGTCTATCCGTTCCTTGTATTGCTCCAGCTCCTCCTGATAATCGATCACGCCTGTTCCCTCCTTCCTGATAAAAACACGCAGCAGGTGCTGTAAGCCTGCTGCGTGCCGTAAAACCGCGCCAACGCGCCCTATTTCCGCACCGTTACAAGCTTTAGCATCGCGGGGCGGTGAAACTGCGTTAGATGCCACCTTGGTTTCGATGGCACCTGCTCAAACCCTCTGATGGTGTCTCCACCACTTCGCGGCAGCAGTCCGTATCCCTCGCGGTAGCCTTACCTACCGGACTGATTCAATACACCTATGTTATGCCAAAATGCGCCCTCTGTCAAGGCGTTGCGGCGATATTTTTTGCGGCTTTTTTACAAATATACCTGCACGTTGCCCAGCGCCAGCAGGTGCTCCCGCAGCTCCTGCAGGAACTGCGCCGCCGGCGGCGACAGCGGCTCGCCCGCCCGTGTCACCAGATAGTTTACCCGATCCGGCGGCGGTGATGTAAAGCGGCACACCTTGGCGCTTTTTCCGATGCGGGACGCGGCGGCGATGGCCGGCGCCGCCACCCAGCGCCCCTCGGTGGGCGGCAGGAAGTCCGCCGCCTGCAGCGTGTCGGCATACAGCAGCGGCCGGGCGCCCGCGCCGAACCAGCGGTCGTGCCAGCGGATGAACTCCGGATCCCATGTGACCAGCAGCTCCTCCGATACATCCAGCGACGATGTCTCCACCTCCTCGGAGTAGGGGCTGTCCGGCGGCGACAGCAGCAGAAACGGCTCCCGGAAGGCCGGGCGCACCGTCAGCCGGTCGTCGAACACGGTGTTGCTGTCGATAAAGGCGAAGTCCAGCTCGTGCTGCAGCAGCAGCTGGGCGCTGTCTACGTCCCGCAGCGTATGGATCCACAGGGACACCGGCAGCCCCTGCGCCAGAAAGCGCTTGTACACCGGCGGCAGGATGTACTGGTTGGTGGTGTAGGTGGCGGCGATGCGCAGATACTCCCGCTGCCCCAGCTCCGCCAGGGAGTCCGTCTCCGCCAGCAGCTGCTGCCAGCGCTGCGCCAGCGTGAGGAATTTCTGCCCCGCCTCCGTCAGGGCGATGTGCCGCTGCCCCTTGCCGCGGACGAACAGCGGCGTGCCCACCCGCTCCTCCAGCGCCCGTATGCGCATGGACAGCGTGGGCTGGGTGATGTACAGGGACTCCGCGGCGGCGGTCATGGTGTCGTGATGCACCACCGCCCAGAAGGTCTCAATGTCCAGATTCGTCATGGTACCCCTCCAAAATATAAGCTTTCGCTGATATTTTATCCCATGAGAATCAATTTTACAAGTGGGGATATCTGTGCTACTATACGGATGTGTTCAGGGAACACTGCTGATTCCCGACACAACTGATTTTGATTCTTTCTTTCTTTCTTCCTATTTCCTTATTTCTCCCCCCTAACAAAACAAGAAAGGACAGGCCGTTCCAGCCTGTCCTTTCTTGTGCCGGGCGGCCTGTCAGGGGTAGATTCTTTCCCGCGGATGTGGTAATATGAAAAACGCATGTGAGAGAAAGGAATACGACCATGCCGGATTTTCAGTTTTATTTTGAGTTGATCGGAGCGGTGGCCTTTGCCGTCTCCGGCGCGGCGCTGGCCGTGAAAAAGGGGATGGACCTGTTCGGCGTGGCCGTGATGGGCATGACCACCGCCGTGGGCGGCGGCATCCTGCGGGACATGCTGCTGGGGCTGACGCCGCCGGCGGCGCTGAAGGATCCCCTGCAGGCGCTGGTGGCCATCGCCACATCGCTGCTGCTGTTCATCGTGTGGAAAAAGTGGCATCCCTCCGGCAACCACCGGGTATGGGAGTCGGTGCTGCTGGCGGCGGATTCGCTGGGTCTGGGGATTTTCTCCGTCCACGGGGCGGCGGTGGCCATCCGCGCGGGCTACGGCGCCAACGTGTTTCTGGTGCTGCTGGTGGGCGTGCTCACCGGCGTGGGCGGCGGCGTCCTGCGGGACGTGTGCTGCATGGAGCGGCCGTACATCTTCACCAAGCATGTGTACGCCTGTGCGTCGCTGGCAGGCGCGGCGGTGTGCATGGCACTGTGGAGCATGGGCGAGAGCTTCGCCATGCTGATGGGCTGCGGCGTGACGCTGGCGCTGCGCATCTGCGCCGCCGTGTTTCGCTGGAGCCTGCCCAAGGCGTAATAAAAAAGACCGCGTCAGCGGTCTTTTTAAGGCAATACCGCATCATGGGGCAAGAGCGATTTGCGAGCAAATTTTGCGTACTGACGCGGCGCGGTTTCGCAGCAATACTTGCCGTATTGCAAGAAATCGCAGCAAAGTCAGGGCGCAGAATTTCCACAAAGCGCCGCAGCTTTCCTTGTGCGGTGTTGCCTTTATTACGCCGTGAGCTTCAGCCCCACGATGCCCACCAGCAGCAGGGCAAGGAAGATCAGCCGGGGCGCCGTCACCGGCTCCTGAAAGGCGATGATGCCCACTAGCACCGCGCCCAGCGCGCCGCCGCGCTGTCAAGACACAGCCGCTTCATGCCGGGTTGACACCGCCCCGGCGGGGTTATATAATACCCACAGACCTTTACCGCCTGACTGAGGTATTTTTATGAACTTTCGACTGATAACGCAAACGATGGGCTACATCCTGTGGGTGGAGGCCGGTTTTCTGCTGCTCCCGGCGCTGACGGCCTGCGTCTGCGGGGAGGTATACTGGCGTCAATTCCTGCTCACCGCCGCCCTCTGCGCCGCCGTGGGCACGGGTCTGCGCCTGATCCCGGTGAAAAAGGCGCAGATGCACAGCCGCGACGGGTTCGTGGCCGTGGCGCTCAGTTGGGTGCTGCTGTCCCTGTTCGGGGCGCTGCCCTATGTGTTCACCGGCGCCATGACCAGCTATATCGACGCCCTGTTCGAGACGGTCTCCGGCCTGACCACCACCGGCTCGTCCACCTTCACCGCTGTGTCCCATCTGCCCCGCAGCGTGCTGCTGTGGCGCTCGCTGACCCAGTGGATGGGCGGCATGGGCGTGCTGGTGCTGTTCCTGGCGCTGACGCCCCGCATGGGCGAGGGCGCGGTGTTCCTCATGCGCGCCGAAAGCCCCGGCCCCATCAAGTCCAAGCTGGTGCCCAAGGTGGGCGGCACCGCCAAGATCCTCTACACCATCTACGTGATCCTGACGGCCTGCGAGATAGCCGCCCTGCGTATCGCGGGGGAGAGCTGGTTCTCCGCCATCAACCACAGCTTTACCACCATGGCCACCGGCGGCTTTTCCATATACGACACGTCCCTTGCGGGCGCGTCCAAAGCGGTCATGTGGATCGTTACGGTGTTCTCCTTCCTGGCGGGCGTGAATTTCTCCCTGATGTTTCTGGCCGTTCGCGGCAAGCTGAAGGAGGTGCTCCGCAGCGAGGAGCTGCGGATCTACGTCGGTATCGTGGCGGCGGCCACGCTGCTGCTGTGCATCAATCTGCGGGTGCAGGCGGGGGTGCCCTTCGGGGATTCCATCACCGACGCAGCCTTCCAGACTGTTACCATCATGACCACCACCGGCTTTGCCACCGTGGATTTCTCCCTGTGGCCGACCTTTTGCCGTATGGCGCTGGTGATGCTGATGTTCACCGGCGCCTGCGCCGGCTCCACCTCCGGCGGCATCAAGATATCCCGCGTCGCCATTCTCTGCAAGAGCCTGAAGCGGGAGCTGAAGCGGCTGGCGCACCCCCACCATGTCAGCGTGCTGAAGGTGGACGGACAGGCCGTGGAGGAGCGGGTCGTCTCCTCCGCCGGCGCGTTCATCGCGGCGTATCTGCTGGTGCTGCTGGCGGGCGCACTGGTGGTCAGCTGGGACAACTACGGCTTTCAGGAGTCCTTCGCCGCCTCTCTGACCTGCATCAGCAACGTGGGGCCCGGCCTCGGTATTCTGGGGCCCATGGAGAATTTCTCCATCCTGTCGCCGCTGAGCAAGCTGGTGCTGTCGCTGGAGATGCTCATGGGACGTCTGGAGCTGATGCCCCTGCTGGCGCTGCTGCTGCGCAGCACATGGCGGGACTGATATGTGCAAAAAGCACCCCCTGAGGGGGTGCTTTTCTCGTATCTGTTGCGTCAGCGCGCCGCGCTGACATAGGCCTCGTACTTCTCCTGCAGCCAGCCCTTCAGCGCCTCCACGCCCTCCTCGTTCCACGGGAAGTCCCGCTCCTCCTTGTCCTGCGCCAGCTCATAGCACAGGTTGGAATACACGGCGGTGTGCAGCACGCCGTTGTCCTTGTCCCCGGCGAAGCGATAGCGGAATTCTCCGATGGAGCCGGTGTATACGAACGCCCGGTTGAACCATGTGGGCGTCAGTTCAGCAAATTGCGGATGCATGACGGTCACTCCTTCCGGCTATGATAGTACCACAAAACCGCTGGTCTGTACAGGCAAAAATTCCCGCCAGCAGGCGGGAAGGACTTGCAAACAGACCAAACGTATGGTACAATATGCCCAACCATGCAGGGCATGACCCTTAAAAAGTGAGGTCTTACAATATGGAAAACGCAGTGAAACGCATCGGCGTGCTGACCAGCGGCGGCGACGCGCCGGGCATGAACGCCTGTATCCGCGCCGTGGTGCGCAGCGCCAACGCGCGGGGCATCGAGTGCGTGGGTATCCGCCGGGGCTGGCAGGGGCTGATCTCCGGCGACATCCTGGAGATGGACAACGCCAGCGTCAGCCGCATCATCAACCGGGGCGGCACCATTCTGTACAGCGCCCGCTGTGATGAGTTCCGCACCCACGAGGGGCAGGAAAAGGCCTACGCCACCTGCAAGCTCATCGGTCTGGATGGGCTGGTGGCCATCGGCGGCGACGGCACGTTCCGCGGCGCGCAGGATCTGTCCAAGTTCGGCGTCTCCGTGGTGGGCATCCCTGGCACCATCGACAACGACATCGTCTGCACCGACTACACCATCGGCTTCGACACCGCGGCCAACACCGCTGTGGAGTGCATGGACAAGCTCCGCGACACCATGCAGTCCCACGAGCGCTGCTCCGTGGTGGAGGTCATGGGACACCGCTCCGGCTATCTGGCGCTGTATGTGGGCGTGGCCATCGGCGCCACCGCCGTGCTGGTGCCCGAGCGTCCCTACGACTTTGAAAAGCATGTGGCGGAGAAGATCCGCCGCGCCCGCATCAGCGGCAAGACCAACTTCATGATCGTGGTGGCCGAGGGTGCGGCCAGCGGCATAGCCGTGGGCGAGCAGATCAAGAAGGAGCTGGGGCTTGACCCCCGCGTGACCATTCTGGGGCATATCCAGCGGGGCGGCAGCCCCACCGCCAAGGATCGCGTCACCGCCACCCGCATGGGCTACGAGGCGGTGCAGCTGCTGGCAGAGGGCAAGACCAACCGCATCGTGTGCACCAACGGCGACCAGATCGTCAACGTGGACATCGACGAGGGTCTGGCCATGACCAAGACCCTGAACCCGGAGGAGTTCGAGGTCATGACCGTCATGACGGGAAGATAACGAAAAAAGAACGCGCCGCCGGCGCGTTCTTTTTTAATGCCCATCACTCCATGTGAGGGCGCTCATTGCCCATGAAAAACACCGCCACGGTGCCCTGCCCGGCGTGGCTGCCGATGATGGTGCCGATGTCGCACAGGCGTATTTTCCCTTTCAGCTTCGGGAAGCGCTCCTCCACCGCGTCCATGACCAGCCGGGCGTCCTCCGGGCACTGGCTGTGGCAGACGAAGCACTTGCCGTCGTAGTCCCGGCCATTCTGGGCGCACTGCTCCATGGTGTCCACCGTGGTCTCCACGGCTTTTTTCTTGCCCCGCACCTTGCTGTACGCCTTGATCGCGCCCTTGTCGTCCAGCCGCATGATGGGGCAGATATTCAGCACGGTGGCAACGGCGGCGGCTGCGCCGGACACGCGCCCCGTCCGGCGGAACTGGGTCATATCGCTGGAGAAGAACTGGTGGTGGACCTTGTTGCGGTTGTCCAGCACCCACTGCGCCACCTCGTCCAGCGTTTTTCCCTCGTCCCGCATGTCGGCGGCGTAGTCCACCAGCAGGCCGTAGCCCGACGAAGAGCACAGGGAGTCGATGACCACCAGACGCTGGCCGGGATATCTGTCCTTCAGCTCCTCCGCTGCCAGAAACGCGTTGTGTACCGACCCGGACTGACCGGAGGTGAAGGCGATGTGCAGCACGTCGCCGCCCTTGTCCAGCAGCTTTTCGAAGAACTCGGTATAGGCGGCCACATTGATCTGGCTGGTCTGGGGCAGCTTGCCCTCCTTCAGGAAGGCGTAGAAACGGGGCAGCGCCTCCGGGTCCCGTCCCATGTCGTCGTCATACTCCCGTCCGTCCACCACATAGGTGTAGAACAGAACGGGAATGTCCCGGCTCTCCATATAGGAGTAGGGGAGATCCACGGTGGAGCAGCAGCTCAGTGTAAATTTTCTGTCCATAAATCCCTCCGAATTTAATATGGAATATCACATACATATTATAAGGCTCTCCTTGCCGTTGTCAATATGCGCTTTGGGGTGATTGCAAAAATCGCCCGGATACGGTATAATATCCGGCGAAATACGACAGAGGAGATATCCCTTATGATACTGATGCTGCAAAAGAACACGCCGGAGCCGGCCATCCGCCAGCTTCTGGCGCAGCTGAGCCTGCAAAACGTCAAGGGCGGCTGTGTGGCCGGGGACAACGCCATTCTCTTGCCGCTGGTGGGGGAGACGTGGCGGCTGGATCCCTCGGCGCTGCAGGCACTGCCCTTTGTGATGGAGGCACGGCGGCTGACGCCCGCCTACCGTCTGGCCGGCCGCGCCGCCCACCCGGAGAACACCGTGGTCACGGTGGGCGACGTCTCCATCGGCGCGGACTTCTGCCTGATAGCGGGGCCCTGCGCCGTGGAGTCCGCCTACCAGATGGACACCCTGTCCCGCGCCGTGAAGGACGCCGGGGCGCAGCTGCTGCGGGGTGGCGTGTTCAAGCCCCGCACCTCGCCCTACACCTTTCAGGGCATGGGCGAGCCGGGCGTAGACCTGCTGGTGCAGGCCGGGCGGAGCGCCGGGCTGCCCACCGTCACCGAGATCAGCGACGCGTCCCAGATGGAGCTGCTGTCCGGCGTGGACATGTGGCAGGTGGGCGCGCGGAATATGCAGAACTTTGCCCTGCTGAAGGCGCTGGGACAGGCGCGCAAGCCCATCCTGCTGAAGCGGGGCGCCGCCGCCACCGTGGAGGAGCTGCTGCTGGCGGCAGAGTATATCCTCTCCGGCGGCAACGAGCAGGTGATCCTGTGCGAGCGGGGCATCCGCAGCGGCCTGACCACCGCCCGCGCCGCGCTGGATGTGTCCTCCATCCCGGTGCTGAAGCGGCTGACGCACCTGCCGGTGATCGTGGATCCCAGCCACGCCGCGGGGCGCGCCGATCTGGTGGAGCCGCTGGCGCTGGCGGCGGTCGCCGCCGGAGCCGACGGTCTGCTGGTGGAGGTACACGACCGCCCGGCCACCGCCCTGTCCGACGGAGCGCAGGCGCTGACGCCCGCCCAGCTCACGCAGCTGGCGGAGAAGACCGCCCGACTGCGCGCGGCGTTGGCATAACGCAGAATAACAGCAGTCCCCCGGCTTTGCCGGGGGACTGCTGTTATTCTCAGAACGCCCAGTTGCCGTGGCGGAAGATGGGTACCACCTTCCCGTCCTCGCAGACGGCGTCAATGTCCATATCCTCCGAACCGATCATGAAATCCTCGTGGATCATGGAGTCGTTGACGCCCAGCGCCCGGCACTCCTCCAGCGTCTTGCTCTCGAAATCGTTGATGGTGTCGGCAAAGCCCATGCCCAGCGCCAGATGGCAGGCGGCGTTCTCGTCGAACAGCGTGTTGTAGAACAGCAGGCCGGACTGCCGGATGGGACTGTCGTAGGGCACCAGCGCGCACTCGCCCAGATAGGCGCTGCCCTCGTCCATGGTGATGAGCTTGGTCAGCAGGTCGTTGTTCTGCTCCGCGTGCCACTCCACGGCCTTGCCCTCGTGGAAGCGGATCCAGAACCCGTCGATCAGCTGTCCCTGATAGCTCAGGGGCTTGGTGGCGTAAACGATGCCCTCGGCCTCGCCCCGCTTGGGGGAGATGAAGCACTCCTCCGTGGGGATGTTGGGGTTGAACACGATACCCTGCAGGCTCTTTTCGCTGCCGCCGCAGAAGTGCGCCTGGGGGATCATGCCCACGGTGAAGTCAGTGCCGGTGGCGCTTTTGTAGCGCAGCTGGCGGATGTGCAGGCTGTTGAGATAGTCGCAGCGGCTGTGGATGTCGGCGTTGTGGGCGTCCCAGTTGGCCACCGGATCGCCCTCCAGCGCACGGGAGGTGGACAGAATGGCCTCCCACAGCTTCTCCACCGCCTGCGATCTCCGCAGACCGGGGAACAGCTTCTTCGCCCACGCCTCGCCGGGCACGGCGGCAATGCACCACTGGTACCGGTTCTCGATCTTGTCCCGGTAGGGCTTGATGATGGGGAACTTGGCCTGCTGGCTCTTGGCCAGCTTCGTCTGGTCGATGCCCTTCAGACCGTCGGGATCCTCACTGAGCAGATAGATGCGGCAGGGAATGGTGTCCACATAGTGCTGCCAGCGCGCCAGCTCATAGTCCTCCACCCTGGACAGCGTGGTCAGGCTGCGGTGCCGCACGTGGAGCTTCTGCAGGGGCTGGTAGTTCCAGTCCACCACCACCTTCTTCGCCTTGCATTTATAGCACTCGTCCACCAGCATGGCCACAAACTCCGGCTGATCCAGATCGGCGGCGATGAACACCTCCTGCCCCTTCTGAATATTGACGCCGCTGCGGGCGATGAGCCGGGCATACGCCCGGAGAACGCTCTTTCTCATGGTAATGTCCTCCTGTTGCTTCTTTATTAAACGTATTGTACCACCAGGGAGCGGATTTGAAAAGCGGCAGCGCCGCACGTTCAAAAATTGTTTTCATTTCTTTAATGTCCGTCTAATGTTCGCCGGGTACCATAAGGTCATCCCAAAGGAAACCACACAACACATCCAACATATATAACACTTTCAGGAGGTAACAGATATGAAACGCTTCACTCTCATCAAGAAGGCTTCCCCCGTCAACTACGCGCTGGAGAGCACCCGCACGCTGGACAACGGCGTGGTGCTGCGGCTCATCCACTGCGGTGATACGCTGACCGTCACCGCCGCCTATGAAAAGCAGCTGGAGTCCTTCACCGACCTGCGCTCCGTGGAGGAGGCGGCGTATATCGAGGACTACCTGACCCGGAAATACAGCGGCGTGGACGCAGCCGACCTGCCTTTGCTGACGGCGTAAGGCTTGCCATTTTTCCACGATTCTGCTATACTGAGCGGGAGCGATCGACACCCGCCCGCCTGAGGGCGGGCGGGTCAGCTTGTCAAAAAAGTCCGTTCGGACTTTTTTGACAAGCTGAGGCAAAATTGCAAAATAAAAAACAGTATTTTATTTTGCGATTTTGGTCGCTGCGGCGGGTGATTGAACGCGAAAGGGAACCCTGACGGTTCCCTTTCACACTATCCTTCCCTCCGATACTTGTAACCGGGCAGGTTTTTTGACAGTGTATAGTGGACGTAGGGGACGGCGTCCCGACGCCCCGTCGTAGGGGCGGACGACTCTGTCCGCCCTGTGTGCCCGCTGCGTTCTGTGGGGCGGGATCCGTATGTCCCGCCGCGAAATGTGTATTTGTCCCCGGCGGGGCGATGTGGCCATCGCCCCCTACGAAAGACCCCCGGCGGGTGATGCTGTGAGAGGAGACATGCTATGCGTATTCTGGTGGCGGAGGATCAGCCGGAGCTGCGGCGGATGCTGGTGAAAAACCTGACGGCGGCGGGCTACACCGTGGACGGTGTGCCCGACGGCGAGGAGGCGCTGGCTTATCTGGATGCGGCGGACTACGATGTGGCGGTGCTGGACATCATGATGCCCAAAGTGGACGGCCTGACGGTGCTGCGCACGCTGCGCGGCCGGGACGGGCAGCTGCCTGTGCTGCTGCTCACCGCCCGGGACGCGGTGGCCGACCGGGTGGACGGCCTGGATGCCGGGGCGGATGACTATCTCATCAAGCCCTTTGCGCTGGACGAGCTGCTGGCGCGGCTGCGGGTGCTGACCCGGAAGAAGGGCAGCGGCCGCACCAACGTGTATACACTGGCCGACCTGACGGTGGACACCGCCGGACGGACGGCGCAGCGGAATGGGCGGACGCTGGAGCTGTCGGCGCGGGAATACGCGCTGCTGGAATACCTGATGCGCAATAAGGGCGTGATCCTCTCCCGCCAGCAGATCGAAAATAACCTCTGGAGCCTGGATTACGCCGGGGGCACCAACGTGGTGGACGTGTACATCAGCTATCTGCGGAAAAAGCTGGAGCTGCCCGGCGAGGCCAGGCTGCTGCACACCGTGCGGGGCATGGGCTGGGTGCTGAAGGAGGACGCATGAGACACATCTCTATCAAGTGGCGCATGACCCTGTGGTTCACGGTGGTGATGGTGACCATCTCCGCGCTGGTGTTGGTGTTCGTGATGCTGATGAACCGCAACAGCGTCACCCGCCCGCCGGAGGCGCAGGTGGTGTACATGGTGCAGCGCAACGCCGACGATCTGGAATTTGACCACGGGAACTGGGATTTCAGCGACGTGGAGTTCTACGGCCACGGGGTGTACACCGAGATCTACGACGAGGACGGGCGCCTGCTGGGCGGCGCGGGGCCTGCGGCGGTGACGGAGCAGATGCCCTTCTCCGACGAGGGACTGCGGACAGTGACCGGCAGCGACGGCGGGCGGTACTATGTGTACGACAGGGCACTGAACGTGGGCGGCGCCACCGTATGGGTGCGGGGCACCATCGACAGCGCCGCCAGAGAGGGCGTCATGGACGTGATCGTGCCGTTGGCGTGGGCGCTGCTGCCGGGTCTGGTGGTGGTGTCGGCGCTGGGCGGCTGGCTGATATCCAGCCTGTCCTTCAAGCCCATGGAGAAGGTCATCGCCGCGGCGGAGAGCATCTCCGGCGGCGACGACCTGTCGAAGCGCATCGGTCTGCCGCGGGGGAAAAGCGAGATCAACCGGCTGGCGGGCGCCTTTGACGATATGTTCGACCGGCTGGAGCGCTCCTTCAAGGCGGAGACGCAGTTTACCTCCGACGCCAGCCACGAGCTGCGGACGCCCGTCACCGTCATTCTGGCAGAGTGCGATACGCTGGAGCGCACGCAGCCCACGGCAGAGGACTATCAGGAGGGCGTGGGTGTGATCCGGCGGCAGGCGCAGCAGATGTCCCGTCTTATCGGGCAGCTGCTGCACATCACCCGGCTGGAGCAGGGCACGCAGAAAACGTACATGGAGCGCGCCGACCTGAGCGCGCTGGCGGAGGCCGTGTGCGAGCAGCAGAGGCTGATCGCCCCGGCGGGCACGGAGCTGACGCTGGACGCGACAGAGCCGGTGGAGGTGCAGGCGGACGTGCTGCTCATGACCCGTGTGCTGAACAACCTGATCGCCAACGCCTTCCGCTATGGAAAGGACGGCGGCCATGTGAGCGTGACCGTCCGGCGGGAGAACGGCTGGGCGGTGCTGGCCGTCCGGGATGACGGCATCGGTATCGCGCCGGAGCAGCAGGAGAGGATATGGCAGCGGTTCTATCAGGTGGATCCCGCCCGCAGCGGCGGCGAGGGCACCGGACTGGGGCTGTACATGGTGCGGCAGATCGCGCGGCTCCACGGCGGCACCGCGGAGGTGGACAGCGCGCCGGGGCAGGGCAGCACCTTCACCGTCCGGATCCCGGCACACAGGAAGTGAATGATATACTGTCATCCCCCGTCCGGCGGACGGGGGATGATTTATGTTTAATTAAAAGTTAAAATAGTTGAAGTTAACTTGTATGTTTTGTTTAAGTTGGTTGACTTTCCCGGCGCGGGCGGGCATAATAGGGCATACTATGTAAGAGGGAGGTGCGGCTATGGCGGAGAACATCATGCGGGCGCTGTCCCGGTATGCGCCTGACCTGCTCCTGCTGCTGGCGCTGTATCTCCTGCTGCTGCGCCGCTGGGCGAAGCAGGGCGGGCGGCGCGTGTTCGTGTACACCGCGTTTTACGTCTATATGGCGGGCGTGCTGTGGGTGACGGTGCTGCCCCTTGTCTCCCTGCTGGGCGTACATCACCCCTATGTGCCCATGATCCTGGAGCCCTTCCGCGACCTGCGCGCCGGGTACGGCGATGCCGAGCGCCAGCTGCTCCTGAACGTGCTGATGACGGTGCCCTTCGGCGTTCTCTGGCCGGTGGTGCGCCGGGGCAAGGCCGGGGTGCTGCGCACGGTGGGCGCGGCGTTTTTTATGAGCCTGTGCATTGAGCTGGTGCAGCCGCTGCTGCCCACGGCGCGGACGGCGGACATCACCGACCTGATCTGCAACACCGCCGGTGCCCTTGTGGGCTACGGGCTGTACCGCCCGTGGAAAAAGCACCTGCATGCGTGGATGTGATAAATACACTGCCCCCGGCGAAGCCGGGGCAGACTGTCAAAAAACCTGCCCGGTCACAAGTATCGGAGGGAAGGATAGTGTGAAAGGGAACCGTCAGGGTTCCCTTTCGCGTTCAATCACCCGCCGCAGCGACCAAAATCGCAAAATAAAATACTGTTTTTTATTTTGCGATTTTGCATCAGCTTGTCAAAAAAGTCCGTTCGGACTTTTTTGACAAGCTGAGAGCGGCTCACGCCGCTCTCTTTATCCGCATAACGCCCCGCGACAGCAGAAACGCCGCCAGATTTACCAGCACCACCGTGGCGCCCACCGGCGTGCCCCACAGGTACGACCCGGTCAGGCCGATGCAGAAGCACACCACGCTCAGCCCGGCGGCGCACAGCACCACGCCCCGGAAGCTGCGCAGCAGCCCCATGGCCGTCAGCGCCGGGAAGATCACCAGACTGGAGATCAGCATGGCGCCCATCATCCGCATGCCCAGTACGATGGTCAGCGCCGTCAGCACCGACAGAATGGTGTTGTACAGCCCCACCCGCACGCCGGTGGCGCGGGAAAAGCTCTCGTCAAAGGTGATGGCGAACAGCCGGTGGTAGAACAGGATATACAGCACCAGCACCGCCGCGCACAGCACTACGCTCAGCGCCACATCCGCCCGATCCATGGCTAGAATGGAGCCGAACATGAAGCTGTCCACATCCGTGGTCATGCCGGTGGTCAGACTGGTGACCACCACGCCGATGGCCAGTGCCGAGGCGCTGACCACCGCGATGGCGGCGTCCGCACCCATGCGGCTTTTCTCCGTCATCCGCAGCAGCCCCAGCGCCGCCAGTATCACCACCGGTATGGACACCGGCAGCGGCGCCCAGCCGCAGGCCAGCGCGATGCTCAGCGCGCCGAAGGACACATGGCTCAGCCCGTCGCCGATCATGGAGTACCGCTTCAGCACCAGCGGTACGCCCAGCAGCGCGGCGCACAGCGCCACCAGAATACCCACCACGAACGCCCGCAGGATAAACGGGTAGGTGAACATCTCCCACAGCAGACTCATACGCCGTCACCTCCGAACCGCTTCCCCCAGGGGGAGACCAGATATTCCGCCGCCGTGCCGAAGAAGTACGTCCCGTGCCCCGCGTGGAGGATGTGGGTGGCGTACCGCAGGGCGCTGCGGATGTCGTGGGTCACCGTCACGATGGCGATGCCCTCTTTTTTGTTCAGATAGTCCAGCGTGCGGTACAGCTCCTGCGCCGCCGCCGGGTCAAGCCCCGTCACCGGCTCATCCAGTATCAGCAGCTCGCCGGCGGCGCACAGCGCCCGCGCCAGCAGCACCCGCTGCTGCTGCCCGCCGGACAGCTCCCGGTAGCAGCGATCCTTCAGCTCCAGCACGCCCAGCTTGCCCATGTTCATCAGCGCCTCGGACTTCTCCTTGGGCGTGTAGAAAAACCGCATGCCCCGGCTGCTGAGAAAGCCGCTGCGCACCACCTCCGTCACCGTGGCGGGGAAGTCCTTCTGTGCCTTCGTCTGCTGGGGCAGATAGCCGATAGCGCCGGAGCGCAGGGAGGGCGCGCGCACGATCTCGCCCGCCATGGGGCGCAGCAGCCCCAGCAGGCTCTTTACCAGCGTGGACTTGCCGCTGCCGTTTTCACCCACGATGCACACATAGTCGCCGCTGTGCACCTGAAAGCGCAGGTGCTCCCACACCGGCCTGCCCTCGTAGCCCAGCGTCACGTCCCGGCAGTCCAGCAATATCTTTTTCTCCATCAGGACAGCCCCTCCTTCAATACCGCGGCGTTGGCGGTCATCAGACTGATATAGGTCGCACCGCCGTCAAACTCCGCCCGGCTCACCGTCTGGCAGGAGTGGAACGTCCGCACCTGCGCGCCGGTGGTCTCCGCAATGGCGTTGGCCACTTTCTGGCTGCTCAGCTCAATGGTATACACCACCGGGATGTCCTCCGCATCCACCAGATCGATGAGATACTTCAGCGTGGCCAGTGACGGCTCCGTGTCCCCGGCGCAGCCGTGGAACGCCGCCCGGTAGTCCAGATCATATTCCTTGCAGAAATACAGCAGCGGGAACCGGTCGCCGAACACCACCAGACGCCGCGCCGCGCCGTCCACAATGTTCCGGAACGTATTGTCCAGTGCCTGCAATTCGTCCAGATAGTCCTTCAGCCGCGCCCGGTAGCCGTCGGCGTTGTCCGGGTCGGCCTCACACAGCGTGTCGCAAATGGCGCGGCACAGCGCCATGGCGTTCACCGGCGACGTCCAGATGTGCTCGTCGTACTCGATGTCCTCCTCGTGGCCGTCGTGCAGATGGCCGTCATGGTCGTCATGGTCATGGTCATGGTCATGGTCATCGTGGTCGTGGTCGTGACCGCCCTGTATCCCCTCGGCGTACTCCTCCCGGTATGTCTCCACGCAGTCCATCATGGCCAGCCGGTAGGGGATATCCTCGCCTGCCGCGTCCAGCACATCCTCCACCCACAGCTCGCTCTCGCCGCCGTTCCAGATGAACACATCCGCCCGGCTCATGGTGATCACGTCCAGCGGCGTTGGCTCGAAGCTGTGCGTCTCCCGCCCGGCGGGTACCAGCAGCACCGCGTCCACCGCGTCGCCGCCGATTTGCCGCACGAAATCGTAGTAGGGGAACAGGGTGCATACCACCTGCAGCCGCCCATCGTCCGCCGTATCCGTCTGCCGCCCGCAGCCGGCCGCCGTCAGCAGCAGCACCGCCGCCAGCAGCGCCGCCGAAAATCGCCGCATGCGCCCCACCTCCTTACACATAGTCTGCGTCAGTATACCACATCTATCGGAAAAAGGGAAGTGGGAGCCTTTGTCGAAGCGGGGAAAAAGGCATGGCAAGGCGCTGTAAGGGCGGACAGAGTCGTCCGCCCCTACAAGGGACGTCGAGGACGCCGTCCCCTACGCCCGTCTAACAGCAGCACCCTGTACCGGAGCCGCCGCCCATACAGACAAAGGAACCGCCCGCGGGCGGTTCCTTTCAGCCTTATTTCTTATAGGGCACGTGCCAGATGGTGTCGGCATACTGGGCGATGGCGCGGTCGGCGGCGAACACGCCGCTGCGGGCGATGTTGGTCAGGCTCATGCGGTTCCACGTCTCCCGGTCGGTGTAGGTGTGGCGCATGCGGCTCTCCGCCTCGCAGTAGGCCGCAAAATCGGCCAGCACCATATACTGATCCGCCTGTCCGTCCACGCCGGTGACAAGCCGCTGGAACAGATCCTCGTAGGTCACGCCGTCCCGGAAGCCCACCTTCAGCTGATCCAGTACCCGGCGCAGCACCGGGTCGCGCTGGTACAGCAGGTTGGGGTCGTAGGTGTGGCGCAGATGCTCCACCTCGTCGGCGTGCAGCCCGAAGAGGAACATATTGTCGTCGCCCAGCAGGTCGTGCATCTCCACGTTGGCGCCGTCCAGCGTGCCTACGGTCAGCGCGCCGTTCATCATGAACTTCATGTTGCCGGTGCCGCTGGCCTCCTTGCCGGCGGTGGAGATCTGCTGGCTGACCTCGCTGGCGGGCATCAGCACCTCCGCCAGCGACACGCGGTAGTTCTCCAGAAACACCACCTGCAAGCGGTCTTTGCACAGCGGGTCGCTGTTCACCTGATCGGCCAGAGAGTTGATCAGGTGGATGATGCGCTTGGCCACGGCATAGCCCGGCGCGGCCTTGGCGCCGAACAGGAACGTCTGGGGCGGGATATCTAGTGTGGGATCGTCCTGCATCCGCTGGTACAGATAGATGATCTGCAAAGCGTTCAGCAGCTGGCGCTTGTACTCGTGCAGCCGCTTTACCTGCACGTCGAAGATGGCGTCAGTGTTCAGCACCACGCCCTGATGCTTCCTGGCAAAGGCGGCAAAGGCCAGCTTGTTCTGCTTCTTGATGTCCTCCAGCCGCGCCAGCACCGCCTTGTCCCCGGCGTACTGCTCCAGCTTTTTCAGCTCCTGCGGGTGGGTCAGATAGCCCTCGCCGATCAGGTCGCGGATCAGCCCGTCCAGACCGGGGTTGATCTGGGGCACCCAGCGGCGGTGGTCGATGCCGTTGGTGACGTTCTTGAACTTATCCGGCTGCATCTGACAGGCGTCCTTGAAGAGATCCTTCCGCAGGATCTCGGAGTGCAGGGCGCTGACGCCGTTGACGGCCATGCTGCCGGCGATGCACAGGTTGGCCATGCGCACGCCGCCGTCCCAGATAATGGCCAGCTTCGCGGTCTTGGCCGGGTCGTGATAGAACTCCTCCACCTTCAGCTGCCAGCGGCGGGAGATCTCCTGCAATATCTGCCATATACGGGGCAGCAGCGTCTCGAACAGCTGCTGCGGCCACACCTCCAGCGCCTCGGCCAGCACGGTGTGGTTGGTATAGGCCACGCAGTGGGTGGTGATGTTCCACGCCTCGTCCCAGCTCATACCGGCGTCGTCCACCAGAATACGCATCAGCTCCGGGATCACCAGCGTGGGGTGGGTGTCGTTGATCTGGATGACGTTCTTCTCGTGGAAGTTCTTCAGCGTGCCGTACTGCTGGATGTGCTTGCGGGTGATGGATTGGATGGTGGCGGACACGAAGAAATACTGCTGCTTCAGCCGCAGGGACTTGCCCTCGTAGTGGTTGTCCTCCGGATAGAGCACCTGACTGATGGCGTCGGCCATGGCGCGCTCCTCGGCGGCGTGGAGGTACTGCCCCTCGCTGAACAGCTTCATGTCGATGGGCTTGGGGCTGCGCGCCTGCCACAGGCGCAGGGTGTTCACGTGGTCGGTGTCGTAGCCGGCGATCTCCATGTCGCAGGGGATAGCCAGCACGCGGGTGTAGTCCTCGTGCACCACCATCAGGTGCCCGTTGTCCCAGCGGGTGCGCACCTTGCCGCCGAAGTGTACCTCCTCGGCCTCCTGCAGCTTGGGCAGCAGCCACGCGTCGCCCAGCTGCATCCAGTCGTCCGGCAGCTCCACCTGCTGACCCTCTACGATCTTCTGCTTGAAGATGCCCAGCTCATAGCAGATGGAATAGCCCGCCGCCGGGATCTCCAGCGTGGTCATGCTGTCCAGATAGCAGGCGGCCAGACGGCCGAGGCCGCCGTTGCCCAGACCGGCATCCGGCTCCATGTCGAAAATGTCCGCCGCCCTGAAGCCCAGCTCGCCGATGGCGGCGGTCAGCTCGTCCAGCAGCTCCAGATTGAAGGCGTTTTTCATCAGGCTGCGCCCCATGAGGAACTCCAGCGACAGGTAGTGTACCTTCCGCTTCTCCTCGTGAGCCGTCTCCTCGCGGGTCTGCACGCCGCGCTCAGCCATGATGTCGCGCAGCACCATGGCGCAGGCCTTCATCATCTCGCCGTCGGTGGCCTGCTGCTCGGTGCAGCCGTAGTTCAGCCGCAGCTTCTGGACGATGGCGTTCTTCAGCGTTTCCTTGTTGTAGGTCATATGTGGTGTATCCTCCTATGGTCAAAGGTTCTCGTAAATATGGCGGTAGCTGTCCGCGCTGCGCGTCCAGCTGAAATCCTCGGTCATGCCCCGTTGCCGCACGGTATCAAAGCCCGCCCGGTCGCCCCGGTACAATCCGGTGGCCTGCCCGATGACGGACAGCATGGCGCCCGCGTCGTAGTCGCCGAACAGATAGCCGGTGCCGTCGCTCTGCCCCACCTGACAGGACTTCACCGTGTCCGCCAGACCGCCGGTGCTGCGCACGATGGGCACCGCGCCGTAGCGCATGGCGATCATCTGGCTCAGACCGCACGGCTCGCTGCGGGAGGGCATCAGGAACAGGTCAGCGGCGGCGTAGACGCGCCGGGACAGATCTTCGGCGTACAGGATCTGCGCCGACAGGCGTCCGGGGTACTGCCCCGCCTTCCAACGGAAGAAGTCCTCATACTGCCTGTCGCCGGTGCCCAGCACCACGAACTGGCAGCCGGTGGCCATGATGCCGTCCATGGCCTGCTGCACAAGATCAAGCCCCTTGTGCCCCACCAGCCGCGTCACCATGGCGATCAGCGGCGTGTCCGGCTCCTGATGCAGCCCCAGCGCCGTCTGCAGGGACGATTTGCACGCGGCCTTGCCGCCCATGTCCTCCGGCGTATAGTGCGCCGGCAGCGCCGGGTCGGACGCCGGGTCGTAGCCCTCGGTGTCGATGCCGTTGACCACGCCGTGCATTTTCCAGCCGATGGCGTCCACCACGCTCTCCAGTCCCTCGGCGTACCGGGGATCGTGGAGCTGAGCGGCGTAGGTGGGACTGACGGTGGTAACGGCGTCCGCCATGAGCATGGCGCCCTTCATGAGATTCACGTCGCCGTCCATGCGCAGGGTGCCGTCGTCATACCAGCCGCGATCCAGCCCGAACAGCTGATCCACGCTGTCTGCACCGTAGCGCCCCTGGTACTCGATGTTGTGGATGGTGAACACCGTGCGGATGCCCCGCACCTCCGGCCAGCGGGTGGCCACATCCTTGAGATAGATGGGCACCAGCGCCGTCTGCCAGTCGTTGCAGTGGAGCACGTCGGGCATCCAGTCCAGACTGGGCAGCAGGTCGATGACCGCGTGGCTGAAGAAGGCGAAGCGCTCGCCGTCGTCAAATTCGCCGTACAGCCGTCCCCGGCGGAAGTATTTCTCGTTGTCCACGAAATACCACGTCACGCCCTGCCGCTCCAGCGAGAACAGGCCGCAGTACTCGTGCCTCCAGCCCAGATCCACGTAGATATACCGGCGGAACGTCATCTGCCGCCGCCACGGCTCCCCGATCTTGTCGTACAGCGGCAGGATCACCGCCGCCTCCACGCCGGAGCGTGCCAGCGCCGGGGGCAGGCTGCCCGCCACGTCTGCCAGACCGCCGGTCTTGCAGAAGGGGTACGCTTCACTGGTCACATACAGAACTCTCATGCAGCACCTCCCCTTCTCACACCGTGGCGCCCTTGGCGATCACGATGGGATATCTCTCGTGCCCCATCAGCGTCACATTTTCGCTGATGGTCACATACTTGTCCGTGATAACGCCCCGCAGCACCGCACCCTTCTTCACCACCGTATCCTTGAACAGAATACAGTTTTCCACGCTGGCGCCCTTTTCAATGCGCACGTTGCGGAACAGCACGCAGTTTTTCACGCTGCCCTGGATGTCGCACCCGTCGGCCACCAGCGAATTCACGCAGCCGCCCTCCGGGTCGATGTAGCTGGAGGGCGAGTCGTTCTCCTTGCCATACACCGGGCGCTCCGGGCAGAACAGCCGTCCGCGCACGCCGGTGTCCAGCAGCTCCATGCTGCGGTCGTAGTAGTTCTGCAATGTGCTGATGTGGGCGGCATAGCCGTCGTACACATAGCCGTACAGCTTCAGGCGATTCCCCATCTCCTGCAATATGTTCCGCCGCAGGCTGTACCCGTTGCGGCTGATGCACTCCGTCACCAGCTGCACCAGCAGCTCCGTCCGCAGGACGAAGATATTCAGGCAGCGGTAGCCCGACGGGGTATACAGCTCATAGGCCGTGTCGGTGATGCGCCCGCCGCCGTCCAGCCGGAAATAGGTGTCCTGCCCGTCGCCGCCTGCGGCGGTGCACACCGCCGTGATGTCCGCGCCGGTGGCAATATGCCGCGCCAGCACGTCCTCCAGCGGCATGTTGATGATCGTGTCGCTGTCCGACAGCACCACATAGTCCTGCCGGATGCTCTTGAGATAGTTCATCACGCTGTACAGCGCCTCCACCCGGCCGCGGAACTGCCCGTCGCCGTGGCTGCGCTCGTTATAGGCGAAGGCGGGCAGCAGCGTCAGTCCGCCGAAGTTGCGGCTGAGATCCCAGCTCTTCCCGCTGCCCAGATGATCCAGCAGCGACTGGCACTTGCCGTGCATGATCACGCCCACGTCCGTGATACCGGCGTTGACCATGCTGGAGAGGATAAAGTCGATGATCCGGTAATCGCCGCCAAAGGGGACGGAGCCGTGTACCCGGTTTTCGATCAGCTCCCGCAGTCCGTTCTCCTTTTCGTAGGAGAAGATGATCCCGTGCAGTCCCTTCATCTCCGTACCTCCTTGCCGTCCTCGCCCAGCATCATGTTCGGCTGGATGACCTGTCCGTCGCGTACCTGCGCATGGGGTCCCACCACGGCGATGCCCCAGTGGTCAAAGTCCACGCTGCCCGGCGCGCCGCCTACCACGGCGTTCTCTCCGATGCGGCAGCCCTCGCCGATGATGGCGTAGGATACCTTTGCGCCCTTTCCGATCACCGCGCCGGGCATCACCACGGAGTAGGACACCTCCGCGCCCTCGTCCACGCAGGTGCCGGTGCTCAGCACGGAGTTCTTCACCTCGCCCAGCACCGTGCAGCCCTTGGCGATGGCGCTGTTGCCCACGTCGCCCTGCGCCCCGATGTAGGTAGGCGGACAGGTGGGCGTGCGTCCGTAGATGCGCCACTTCTTGTCCAGCAGATTCAGCCCCGAGCCGGGGGACAGCATGTCCATGTTGGCGTCCCACAGGGAGTCCAGCGTGCCCACGTCCTTCCAGTAGCCCTCGAAGCGGTAGGCCGCCATTTTCTCGCCGTTTTTCAGCATGGTGGGGATGATGTTCTTGCCGAAGTCGTTGTCGCTGGCGGGGTCGACCTCGTCCGCGATCAGATACTCCCGCAGCTTCTTCCATGTGAACACATAGATGCCCATGGACGCCAGATTGCTTTTCGGCTCCCTGGGCTTTTCGGCGAACTCCGTGATGTTGTCCTCGCCGTCCACGGACATGATACCGAAGCGGCTGGCCTCCTCCCAGGGCACCTCCATCACGGAGATGGTGCAGTCCGCGCCCGTCTCCTTGTGGCGGCGCAGCATGTCGGAGTAGTCCATCTTGTAGATGTGGTCGCCGGAGAGGATCAGCACATACTCCGGGTCGTACAGATCCACAAAGCCGATGTTCTGATAGATGGCGTTGGCGGTGCCCTTGTACCACACGGCGCCGCCGGCGCTCTGGTAGGGCGGCAGGATATGTACGCCGCCGTTCATACGATCCAGCTCCCAGGGCTGGCCGCTGCCGATGTAGGTGTTCAGCTCCAGCGGGCGGTACTGGGTCAGCACGCCCACCGTGTCAATGCCGGAGTTGGTGCAGTTGGACAGGGGAAAGTCGATAATGCGGAACTTGCCGCCGAAGGGCACGGCGGGCTTCGCCATGCTGCCGGTGAGCACATACAGGCGGCTGCCCTGACCGCCGGCCAGCAGCATCGCCACACACTCTTTCTTCATCGTTGTGTACCTCCTGCTTCATCGTTGCGCCGTTTCTTTGTGTTCACCCGCCGCAGCAGCACCGCGCCCAGCGGCGGCACCGTCAGCGACAGGGACTGCTCCCGCCCGTGGGAGGGTATATCGTCCACGCCGATCCTGCCGCCGGCGCTCAGGCCGCAGCCGCTGCCGCCCCAGCAGGTATCGTCCGTGTTGAACAGCACCTCGTACCCCGCCGCCTTCGGCACGCCGAAGCGGTAGTTGTCCCAGGGCACCGGCGCGAAATTCACCGCGCAGATCATCTCGTGTCCCTTTCTGTCCCGCCGCAGGAACACCAGCACGTTGTTATGGTTGTCGTCGGCCACCAGCCACTGGAAGCCCTCCCAGTCCCGGTCGTTTTCCCACAGGCAGCGGTTGCGCCTGTACAGCCGGTTCAGCTGGCGGATGCACTCGTGGGTGGCGCGGCAGGCGGGGTCGTCCAGCAGATACCAGTCCAGCTGGCCGCGGAAGTCCCACTCGTGCCACTGTCCCAGCTCGCTGCCCATGAACAGCAGCTTCTTTCCCGGATGGCACAGCATGTAGGTATAGAAGCCCCTTACACCGGCCAGCTGCCGCCAGTCGTCGCCGGGCATCTTGCCCCGCAGACTGCCCTTCATGTGCACCACCTCGTCGTGGGACAGGGGCAGTACGTAGTTCTCGGAAAAGGCGTACAACATGGAGAACGTCACATCCCGGTGGTGGAACTGGCGGAAATAGGGGTCCATCTTCAGGTAATGGCACAGGTCGTTCATCCAGCCCATGTTCCACTTCAGGTTAAAGCCCAGACCGCCCTGCTCCGGCGGGTATGTCACCAGCGGCCACGCGGTGGACTCCTCCGCCACCATCAGCGCCGCGGGGTCGGCGGCGAAGGCCGCCCGGTTCAGCTCCCGCAGGAACTCGATGGCCTCCAGATTTTCTCTGCCGCCGTCCTTGTTGGGGCGCCACGCGCCGCCCTGCCGGTCATAGTCCAGATACAGCATGGACGCCACCGCGTCCACCCGCAGCCCGTCGATGTGGTACTCCCGCAGCCAGTACACGGCGGAGCTGAGAAGGAACTCCTTCACCTCCGGCTTGCCGAAGTCGAACACACGGGTGCCCCAGCCGGCGTGCTCCCATTTCAGCGGGTCGCCGTATTCATAGAGGCATGTCCCGTCGAACTCGATCAGCCCGTGGCTGTCCTTGCAGAAGTGGGCGGGCACCCAGTCCAGTATCACGCCCAGCCCCGCCCGGTGCAGCGCGTCCACCAGCGCCATGAAGTCGTGGGGCGTTCCGTAGCGGCTGGTGGGGGCGAAGTAGCCGGTGCACTGATAGCCCCAGCTGTCGTCCAGCGGGTACTCCGTCACCGGCAGCAGCTCCACGAAGTTGTAGCCCATGGACTTCACATACCCCGGCAGCTCCCGCGCCAGCTCCCGGTAGCTCAGGGACGTGCCGTCCTCGTGGCGCTTCCACGAGCCCAGATGCACCTCGTAGATCAGCAGCTCGCCGTCCACCGGCGGCTTTTCCAGCCGCTGCTGCCGCCATTTCTCATCCCGCCACGAAAAGCCCGCGATGTCGTACACCTTGCTGTCTGTCCCCGGCCGCGTGGCCGCGTGGAAGGCATAGGGGTCGGCCTTCCACACCACCCGTCCGTCCGCGCCGGTGACGACGTACTTATAGGCGTCGTACACCCTGGCGTTCTCCGCCGCCGCCTCCCATACGCCGCCGTCCAGCCGCGTCATGGGGCAGGGCGCCCAGCCGTTGAAGTCACCGGCCAGCGCCACAGCGCGGGCGTTGGGCGCCCACACCCGGAAGGTATAGCCCTCGCCGGTCGGGTGTGCGCCGAAGTAGGTATAGGCGTCATGCGCCGGATGCTGCATCATGCTCTCCGCTCCTTTTTCACTGTGTCAGTATAGCACTCCTGCCGCGCCGAGAGCGGCGAAACAGGTCGTTTTCGCTGCTCGGTATCGTTACCGAACATTGTACCTCTTTTTGTCCGTTCCGTCAACACGCAACCCCCGCCGTGTGTGAAAAACGCGAGAGGGAAACGCAGAGCACCTGCGTTTCCCTCCTCATTATGACTCCTTCTGCTGAACGGCGCTTCCCCCGTTCAGGCCAAAATCATCCGCTACGCTGGCGGTGTCGCGCCGCAGCATAGTCTCCATCACCCGTATATCACTGTCGATGTCCATGGCGTCCGTGCGGTACAGCTCATCCAGCTGGTGTTCGAAGCCCGCCACGATGCTGTCCATGGTCTTTTCGATCTTGGCCTTAGCCTGGCTGAGATTCTCGCCGCTGACGCCGGCCTCCTCAAAGGCCGCGTAGTTCTCCAGCAGCTTCAGCGTGGTGGGCAGGTAGTAGCTCAGGAACGTACCGGCGGCCGCCCGCTTGTTCTCGTCCTCCTCGATGAGCCTGAAGATGCGTCCGGCCACCTGCTCCATGCGATCCATCTGCGCACTGAGGTGCTCGTCGGCGATGCGGTCGTTGAGATCGCGTATCTGCGCCAGGATCGCGGCGTAGCCCTCCGGCGCGGCCGCAGCCTGTGCGGGCTGCTCCTGCTCCGCCTTGGCGCGGTGGGCGGCGTCAAAATACGCCGTGGCCGCCTCCTGAGACTTGAACAGCATCCCGCTGCCCAGATCGATGTAGGCCTCGTCGCCCCACATGCCCTTTTCCAGCATCAGGTTGACGTCCTTTTCCACCCGCTTCCGGGACACATCGGCGGCTCTTGCCAGATAATCCAGCGGCACGGCGGCCTTCTGCCCCGCCGTGCGCAGATAGGTGGCAAACCGCCGCTGGCGGCGCTTCATAGCCCCGCTGCCCAGCAGCAGGGACACGCCGCCGGCCATCATGCCCATGGGATAGAACACCTGCCGCAGCAGGTCCATCCAGTCATGCCATTTGATGGCGTAGCGCAGTTCAAAGTAGTCCACCTGCTGCACCAGAAAAAACGCGCCCAGAATGGCTACCACCGCGCCGATGATCTTCATGGTTTTGGCGCCCTTGTCGGAGTAGTTCGGCGTCTCCGTGACCTTGCGCACGGTGTTCTTCGCCGCAGAGGCGCGCGCCTGCGCGGGCTTCGCCTCGGCGCTGCCGGCCGCCGTCCGCTGCCATGCCTCCCGCGCCTGCTGGCGCATTTTCCTGCCGCCGCCCTCGCTGAGCTTGCTCAGCAGCAGGATCAGCCCCACCGGCCACGCCACGGCGAACATCACCGCGATGAGGATCCACGAGCCAAGGTCGTTGTTATTGTTCTTTTTCGGAGGCTGCGGCTGCGGGCCGCTGTTCCCGTCGTATTCGTAGCTCATTCTTCCGGCTCACCCTTCCCCTGCAGTTTCCGCTTGTTGCCCTTTTCGTCCACGATATAGGTGTTTTCCAGCACCGCGCGGGCGTTGCTCATCACCGCGTTCAGGTACTCCTGCCGCAGCACGGCGCGTTCCTCGATCTCTGCGTCCGTCAGCCCCTCGGCCTTGGCCTTCCGCGCCAGCTCGTTGATGCGGTCGATCCTGCTCTGTTCCATACGTTTCACCTCGTTTCTCAGATGTGCGTCTATATGCGTCTGATCATATCATGAATACCGCTGTATGACGATGGGGAGCCGCCCTTTCCGGGTAGGACTTCCCACGCTGCCCAGCACGCAGCGCCCCCAGCCCCGGCAGGTGATGACATCCCCCGCCGCCACCGGCTTGTCCGGCTTCAGGCAGACGGTGTGGTTTACCTGCACCGCGCCCCGCTGGATGGCCTCCGCCGCCTTGCCCCGGCTGACGCCGAAGCCTGCGGACGCCACGCCGTCCAGCCGCAGGGAGGCCACCGTGTCCCGCACCTCGGTAAATACCGGCGCCTGCGGCGCAAGGGTGGTGAGCGACGGCAGCGCCGCCACGGTCAGCCGTTCCCGTCCGGCGGAGTCCCAGCTCTGCACCAGATGCTCCGCCACGGACGGCTCCACGATCACCTGGCAGCCGCCCTCCGTCAACAGTATATCCCCTATCTTTCCTCTGGTCAATCCCAGAGCCATCAGACTTCCCAAAAAATCCCGGTGTGTCAGACTGCTTCCGCTGCGGCACCGTGCCTCCACCGCCGTGATCTCCTGCTCGTCCGGCGCGTCCTTCCAGTCCGGCAGAAACACCAGCCGCCGCCGCTCCGCACCCTCATAGCCGCCGGAGAAGGCGTAGCCCTCCCGCATGCCCAGCGCGTTCAGCAGCCGCTGCGCCGCCGCCTGCTCCTGGGGCGACAGGAAGTCCGTGGCCGCGGGGATGTTCCTCTGGCGGCACTGCTCCCGCTTGTCCCACACGCGGCTGAGCAGCAGCCGCTCCTCCGCGTCCTGCGCCGTTTTGTCCAGCAATTCCCGTCTGTCCATGGTCACTCTCCCAGATTCTGCGTGCGGTACAGCCGGGCGTACACGCCGTTTTTCGCCAGCAGCTCCGCGTGGCTGCCCTCCTCGGCGATCACGCCGTCCTGTATCACCAGAATGCGGTGCGCCGCCCGGATGGTGGACAGCCGGTGGGCAATGATCAGCGTCGTCCGCCCCTGCGCCAGCCGGTCAAAGGCGCCCTGTATCCGCGCCTCCGTCACGCTGTCCAGCGCCGAGGTGGCCTCGTCCAGTATCAGGATGGGCGGGGATTTCAGGAACACCCGGGCGATGGCCACTCGCTGCTTCTGCCCGCCGGACAGCAGGGCGCCCCGCTCGCCCACATAGGTGTCGAACCCGTCGGGCATGGCGCAGATGTCGTCATAGATCTCCGCCTGCCGCGCCGCCTGCTCCACCTCCGCGTCGGTGGCGTCGGGACGGCCGTAGCGGATGTTCTCCCGGATGGTGTCGGCAAACAGGAACACGTCCTGCTGCACGATGCCGATGGCGCGGCGCAGGGAGCGCTGTGTCAGGGAGCGCACGTCGTGCCCGTCCACGGACACGCTGCCGCTGTCCACGTCATAGAACCGGGGCAGCAGCTGGCACAGGGTGCTCTTGCCGCCGCCGGAGGGTCCCACCAGCGCCACCGTCTCCCCGGCGGGGATGTGCAGTGTCACGTCGTGGAGCACCTCGGCCTTTTCTCCGTAGGCGAAGGACACATGCTCCACGTCCACGTCGCCCTTCACCTTCCGCAGCTCCACCGCGTCCGGCGCATCCTGAATGGACGGGTCGGTGCCCATCAGCTCGATGAACCGGTGCAGACCGGCAAAGCCGTTGGAGAACATCTCCGCGAAGTTGGCCAGCTTGCGGATGGGGCTGACAAAGGTGGTGACGTACAGGGAGAAGGTGATGAGATCCACATAGTCCATCTTCTCCTTCATAATGAGCCAGCCGCCCACGGCGATCACCGCCACCGGCAGTATGCCGGTGCAGAACTCCATCACCGCGTTGAAGCGCCCCATCTCCTTGTGGAAGCCGCGCTTGGCGGTCTTGAACACCTCGTTGGCCTCATCGAAGCGGCGCTGCTGCGCCTCCTCGTTGGCAAAGGCCTTGGTGGTGCGGACGCCGGACAGCCCCGACTCGATGGCGGCGTTGATGGTGCCGGTCTTCTGCTTGGCGGCGCGGGACGCGGCGCTCATCTGCCGCCGGCGGCGCAGCGCCACAGCCAGCAGCACCGGCAGCAGGAGCAGCAGCACCAGCGCCAGCTCCCAGCGCAGGCAGAACATCACCGCCAGTGCGCCCAGAATGGTCACGGCGGAGATGAACAGATCCTCCGGTCCGTGGTGCGCCAGCTCCGTCAGCTCGAACAGGTCGCTGGTCAAGCGGCTCATCAGCTGGCCGGTGCGGTTGCGGTCATAGAAATCGAAGCCCAGCTCCTGAATGTGGTGGTACAGGTCGCGGCGGATGTCCGCCTCCACCCGGATGCCGAAGGTGTGACCCCAGTAGGCCACCACGAAATAAAGTCCCGACCGCAGCAGATAGGCGGCCACCACCACGGCCATAACGATGAAAAACGTCCGGAACTGCCGCTGGGGGAGCCACGAGTACATGGCGGCGCGGGACACCAGCGGGAACGCCAGGTCGATGCACGCGATCAGGAACGCGCAGGTCATATCCAGCGCAAACAGTCTCCGGTGGGGCTTGAAATAGGAGAGAAATATCCGCAGAGGGCTGCGGGTACGGTAGTCTTGGGTAGTCATAGCACGCCTCGCTTCGTAATTTTGAGCATATAGTATAGCACATTTCCGCTTCTTTCGCAACGGATGTGAAAACGAAAACCACCGCAGTTTTTTATCCTTTGCCGCCGGTCAGCCTTCGTGCCATAACTGAGCCGGCAGGGGAGGGGAGAGGTCTGCCTTTCGACAAAAGCGGTTTCCTGAAAAGAAATTTTCCATCGAGGTAAAACGCCACTTTACGCATCCTTTATAACAGATGGATAAAGAAAAAGCGGCGCAGCGCCACCGGCACGTTAAGGAACGTGTGCCCCCATTTACACCGCCTTTTTTTCACGGTAAGATACAACCACGCCCGCCGGGTGCGGCGGGAAAAATCTGTGAAGGAGAGAAAACAATGGAAGAAAGAAAAGGCTTTGGAACCAATTTCGGTTTCCT
>OLSD01000541.1_pt1 | contig 37366 bp, 37 predicted proteins | sample 1672211 | NCBI WGS metagenome assembly OLSD01 (sample SAMEA3136659, study PRJEB25190) | human gut metagenome | reverse complement strand
GGAACAGCCTATGGCTATCTGTGGGTGGACTGTGATAAAAAAGATGTGGCATCTGTAGAACAAAGTCTGAATACTTTGATTTCTAATACTTCGCATATAAAAATGGATACTTATCATGCGCAGTTACAATCTGCCGAATTTGCAAGCAGCATGATGAAGCTTGGCTGTTATCTGTTTATGGCTATTGTAGGACTCATCGGGTTTATGAATATGGCGAATACCATGATCATGAATATTACGACAAAAAAGCAGGAATATGGTATATTACAGGCTGTGGGTATGACAAATAAACAATTAAATTTATGCCTGCAGTTACAGGGACTGATTTTTACGGTTGGTACCATATGCGTAGCTTTGATCATTGGTCTGCCGCTCGGCTATGCACTTTTTTCCTATGCAAAACATAATGGAATATTTGGAATGAATATCTATCATGTTCCAATCGTACCAATTTTTATTATGATTTTTTTGGTCGGTCTGTTGCAGATTGTACTTTCCTGCGTTTTAAGCAGTAATCTGAAAAAGGAAACGCTGGTTGAAAGAATAAGGTATCAGGGATAGCAAGTAATATGTAATGGTGTATTCACGGGAATGCAGAGAATTTAAAATTGCATATTAGATCAGAAAGAGGGGACAAGCTTATGAACCAGAAAAAATACAGTTTATTATACCCGGATATCAATGCACGATACCGGACCTTAAGTGATGTGACGATGCATGACCTGGGAATGGATCAGCTTTTTGAAAGATTACGGTAGCTTTAATCGGGAATATGATGAGAGTGCCGGCATTTGGGATCTTTTGCATCGGTTGGACGAGCTTGGCGATTATATCCGGTGCGTGGATGCGCTGTATACCTGTCTGACAGATTCGGACATTCATTCCGCAGGCTTTCTGGGTTTAAAAGCCTATGTGGAGAAAATCTATGCGGACAACGGATTTGCAGAATTGAAAAAAGATATCTCAGAACTGAAAGTGGACACTTCACAGCTTAAGAGCATTACGGTAGGCATTAACTTAAATGACCGCTTTGAAGCGGACGGAATCGGTCTGATATCTGTAAACAGCAAATATTTTACCAAGTCCGGAATCCTGAGCAACTTCTATGATCACATCGCATCAAAGGACCGGATCAATGACGATACCATATGGAAAGAGAATTTTAAATTTCAGCCATTTGATGTGAATGCAGATAGGAACACTCCGATGCAAAAGGCAATGGATACAGGCGTTATGCTGTCAGGAAGCCGGAGTGGAGTGGTGAAGCTTCCCGAGGGGGATCAGGCAAAGGATGTGACTCGTTATACCGACCGAATCGTCAATCATATGGTTTCCCATATGGTGAAAAGAATCCGGGAAGTACTGAACAAATATGTTTCCATTACCATTACCGATATGACAGACTTGATTCCGGAGTTGATCTACTATATCAAATGGGCGGAGTACATCCAAAAATTGCAGGAACAGGGATTTACCTTTGCAAAACCTTCTGTATATAAAGAGGGAGAAAATGTATCTGATCCGTATATGATGCAGGCACGTGGAATCTACAATTTAAAGCTTGCTGTAAGGCAATCTATGAGGAAGCAGACAGCAGGAGTCTGCTTTTGATGAATGAAGAGCAACAGAAGGCAGAGCACACAGAGGGGAAAGCGTTTTCCATGGTCGTGCACATGAAGGGGACAGAGCGCTCCTATCAGATTGAAGTGGCGCCTCCGGAGGGAAAATCCTATGCAAGCGAGATTGCCCAGAAGTACGGGGTTACTTATGAGATGCTGGTGAAATAAGAAAAGTCAAGTTTATAGGAGGATTCCATAATTATTTTTGCATGAAAGAGGTGCGGGGAAGTGGATCTGTATGACAGAGATGCCGTTATCTGCCGCTAAAACTGCGGCAGATATGGTGACATGTCATAGCTCTTGACAAATGTCACAAATTTGGAGAGCTGGTCGGGCACAAAGACACCCTTTTTCCAGATAATGCCAAATTTGCTCGTAATCTCCGGGGTAACCGGAATCTCCACGAAGTCCCGCGGGTTGACGGCGATTGACGAGTAGAGGAATGCACCGCAATTACCACCGCGGGCATAATTCAGTACGGTAGCCAATTGGCTGCAATACATACGGACTCTCGGTGTGATGCCGGCGGAACGCAGGCGGGTAGTTACGGTCTGCGTCTGTACCGAATCTGTATTAAACAGGATGATGGATTCATCCTTGAGCATATCTGTAGTAATCTCATGTTTATCTGCATAGCGATGCGTTTTGGAAACGCAGTAGACATAGCGGTCCTCCATCATCACATAGTTGTTATATTTATCCAGATTATAAAAATCCATGTTGACAACTGCAACGTCGATCTGCTCCGCGTCGAGTAGAGTACGGGCTCGAATGGAACCGTATTCAAACAATTGGATCGGAATATTGTACTGCTGTTCAAACAGATCGGTAATCCGTGGGAAAAATACGGTACTGATCATCGGTGGGATACCGATGCGCAGTGGATGTCTGCTTTCCTGCATGCCTGCGAAATCCGCATATAGTTCATGCGTTTGTTTCAAAATATGTTCGGCTTTCTGATAAAACGCCTCGCCGTCATTTGTGAGCGTGATCCGGTTTCTTCCATGCGTAAAAAGTCGAAGATTGAATTCTTTTTCCAGATCCCGGATCGATGTAGAAATCGTCGGCTGTGAGACAAAAAGAGCTTCGGCGGCGCGAGTGATGCTGTGATATCTGCAGACAGCGCAGAAATATTCAAGTTGTGTGAGCGTCATACTGCTTCTCCGTTTCGTTGGATTTTTGATATTTTTAGTATAGGGAAAAACTATGCTGATGTCAATTATATGAAATGTACATTATGCTAAAATTAAGGTAATATAGTATCAACAAAGAGAACTGCGCAGTTATCAAAGAAGTTACCTATGAGGAGGTTCTATGAGTCCAACAACTATAACATTAATTTTTCTGGCATTTGCCGTTGTGATGTTTGTCACAGAAAAAATACCGTTGGGTGTGACATCGATGATTGTGTGTATCGGATTAGTCATCACCGGCGTGCTGAATGTAAATGATGCTTTCAGCGGATTTATCAATAGTAATGTAATACTGTTTGTCGCGATGTTCATCGTCGGAGGCGCGCTGTTCGAAACCGGGATGGCCAATGAAATCGGAAGTTTGGTGACAAAATTTGCCAAGAGTGAGCGAGGATTGATCGTAGCAATCATGGTGATCGTTGGAGTCATGAGTGGATTTTTGTCAAATACAGGAACGGCAGCTGTACTGATTCTGGTTGTGATCGGTATCGCCGCAAAGTCCGGCTATAAGAGATCACGTCTGCTGATGCCGCTCGTCTTTGCCGCAGCGATGGGTGGAAATCTGTCACTGATCGGGGCTCCGGGGAATATGATCGCACAGTCAGCTTTAGAGCCGCTCGGTTTGTCCTTTGGCTTTTTTGAATATGCAGTTGTGGGATTGCCGATTCTGATTGCCGGCATCCTGTTTTATGCGACGATTGGTTTTCGGATTCTGCCGAATCACGATACCGAAGAGGATGATTCCATTTTTGATGAAACACAGGAATTTAGAAGTGTGCCGAAATGGAAAAAAATATTATCACTTGTGATTCTTATCGCGACACTGGTGGGGATGATTTTTGAGGAAAAGATTGGTGTGAAGTTGTGTATCACAGGCGGTGTGGGTGCACTTCTGCTTATTCTTACCGGTGTTATTTCTGAAAAAGACGCATTGAAATCGATTGATCTGAAAACGATCTTCCTGTTTGGCGGCACGCTTTCACTCGCAAAGGCACTTGAGGTGACAGGAGCGGGAGAATTGATCGCAGACAAGGTAATCGGAGCGCTTGGAGATCATCCGTCGCCGATATTTTTTACCCTTGTTGTATTCCTGTTGTGCTGTGCGATGACGAATTTCATGTCCAACACAGCAACGACTGCGCTGATGGCACCGATTTGTCTATCCATTGCACAGGGAATGGGCGCAGATCCGAGAGCCGTGCTGATGGCATGTGTGATTGGCGGCTCCTGCGCATATGCAACGCCGATCGGTATGCCTGCAAACACGATGGTTGTCGGAGCAGGAAACTATAAGTTTATCGATTATGCAAAGTCGGGATTACCGCTGATTGTGATAGCGACGGTGATCAGTATGATTATTCTGCCGATTGCATTTCCGTTCTATCCGTAATGCGTAACAAGAGATACAGCTATCATAAAAATGTAACCAAAATGCATGGATCATTCGCTGCTTAGCGCCTATGGGCATCATTGACCGGCGCTGGGCAGTACCGAAGATATATATAATTTAGGAGGAAAAAGATATGTCTCATGAAGTACAGGTACAGAAGCTGACCGATATCATGGCTCAGTTTGTAGGATTTACGGCAAAAAAGCTGCCGGATGATGTGATTGCAAAGTTAGAGGAGCTGCGTGCTCGAGAGGACAGTCCGATGGCAACAGTCATTTACGATACGATGTTCCGCAATCAGGAGCTGGCAATCAAGCTGGATCGCCCATCGTGCCAGGATACCGGCGTTTTACAGTTCTGGGTAAAATGCGGAACAAAATTTCCATTGATTGATGATCTGGAGGTGCTGCTGAAGGAAGCAGTCGTGAAAGCAACGTTTGCGACACCGCTGCGCCACAACTCCGTAGAGACTTTTGATGAGTACAATACCGGAAAAAATGTCGGAAAGGGAACCCCTACTGTATGGTGGGACATCGTACCGAATTCCGATCAATGTGAGATCTATACTTATATGGCAGGCGGCGGCTGTACATTGCCCGGCAATGCGACTGTGCTCATGCCGGGTGAAGGCTATGAAGGAGTGACCAAATTTGTCTTAGACCGCATGACTACCTATGGATTAAATGCATGTCCGCCATTGTTAGTCGGCGTCGGTGTTGGTACATCGGTAGAGACTGCGGCACTTAATTCCAAGAAGGCGCTCATGCGTCCGGTAGGCTCTCACAACGATAATGCGAACGCAGCCAAAATGGAAGAATTATTGGAGAACGGTATCAATGCGATCGGACTCGGACCGCAGGGTATGGGTGGAAACTACTCTGTGATGGGTGTCAATATCGAGAATACCGCCCGTCATCCGTCTGCGATCGGTGTTGCTGTAAATGTCGGCTGCTGGAGTCACCGCAGAGGACATATCGTATTTGATAAAGACCTTAATTTTACCGTAGACACACATACAGGCTTTGAGTACAAGGCAGAGAACGAATAAGGAAGGGAGTAAGCAACGATGGCAGTAGAGATGAGAGATGGAAAGAAAATTCTGTTTACACCGATTTCGGCAGAGGATCTGAAGGATATCCATATTGGAGATATTGTATACCTGACAGGCGACATCACAACCTGTCGTGATGTAGCACATCGCCGCGTAGTGGAGGAAGGCAGAGAGATTCCTGTAGATGTGCGTGATGCAGCGATACTACATGCGGGTCCGATCATCCGCCCACTGGGAGATGAGAAATATGAGATGGTATCTGTCGGACCGACCACATCCATGAGAATGGAAAAATTTGAGTATGAATTCGTACAGACAACTGGTGTGCGTGTGATCGTCGGAAAAGGCGGCATGAAGGAAAATACCGAGCGCGCCTGCAAGGATTTTGGTGCGATCCATTGTGTGTTTCCAGCGGGAAATGCCGTTGTGGCAGCAGCTGAGGTTGAGGAGATCGTTGAGGCGCAATGGAAAGATCTGGGGATGCCAGAGACTTTGTGGCATAGCCATGTGAAGGAGTTCGGACCGCTGATCGTATCGATTGATTCATACGGCAGAAACTATTTTGAGGAGAAAAAGGTCGAATACAACAAGAAAAAAGATGAACAGGTAGAACAGATCAGCAAACAGGTCGGATTTATAAAATAGTAAAGACCGGACACATCGAGGGTAGAATATGAAAATGACATTGCAAACCATCATGCAGAAAATGGCTTCCTATGTGGAACATTTGTCGGCAACAGAAACGATTCTCGGTGTGGGAGCGATCGCAGGACTTTTCGCAGTCAGAAAATATCTGTTTTGCACTATTCATAAAGAAACGTGAGGAACTAAAATATTACAATTATATGACCGCCGACGGGATAACCGCGGCGGTTATTTTTTGATTCATAGGAAATTCCTTCCTATGAATCAAAACTCTCCGCGGGGATGCGCAGCTCGCGGAGATGAAGTTTATGCTGAGCATACCGCTCGCGCGCGAAAGTGTGCGACGAGCGCACACTTTATTTAATCAATTGAAGAAACGCATATATGGCGCTATGAATTGAGTAGCGCCATATTCTATGGTATAATATTTATAGCTTTGAATGGCGGATTTTAAGAGGAGGAATGCTTATGAAAAAGTACACATTACCAATTATTTTACTTGCAGTAAGTTTTTCAATTTCGATTTCCGGCTGTCAGAAGCAGGAGGGAAAAAGCACAGAAGAAAACCGGATCGAAGCAGGAAATACTCAGACGGTACAGCCGGAAACCGGAGCATCGGAAGAATCACAGGCACTGGAAGAGGCGGAAAAGGATCTGGCAGAACCTATCGAAGCAGGTATTTCAGAGGGAAATTTAGAGGGGAAGGCTTTGTACTCTGAATGTCCGTTTGTATATGGGGATTCGGAATGGAAGCTTCAGACTTTTGTGCCGGAGGATATGCTGATCGATGGGGAACTGGCAATGGATGACAGAGTCAATTTCCTGATACAGGCGGTCTGTGGCGGGGAATCCTATGTGCTGTTTGATGAGATGGTTCAAATCGGAGTGCCGGCGGCGGATGTGTTTATCGATCAACAGGAGCAGCTGCACATTATTCTTAGGGATGTGCGTACTGCAAAATATAGAGTGACAGATTTTGTCTATAATGCAGAGAATAAGAAATTTATCGGCAAAGATGCATTAAATGAAGATGCAATCAATTACATCGGAACAACGGGCAGATAGGCTTTTTTCATATCAAGAAAACAAAGAAAAAGGAACGAATAGGAACTGAATGGAAGGAAATTTAACAAGAGGACCAATTTTAAAGACGTTAACGAAACTTGCGATTCCGATTATGGCATCGTCATTTTTGGGAACATTATACAATATTACGGACATGGCATGGATCGGTCTGCTTGGCGCCAAGGCAGTTGCAGGGGTAGGCGTAGGAGGTATGTTTACGTGGCTTTCGCAGGGCCTTGCCTCAATGGCAAGGATGGGCGGTCAGGTACAGGTTGCACAGTGCATCGGACGAGGAGAGAGGCAAAAAGCGCATGGATTTGCGCAGACAGCGATGCAATTGGCATTATTGATGGGAATCGCTTATGGAATCATTGTAGCGCTGTTTGCCCGTCCGCTGGTAGGATTTTTCCGGCTGCAGGATGCGGAAACACTGGGTGCCGCGTTGGATTACATCAGGATCGCGTGCGGATTCATCGTTTTTTCGTTTTTGTCTGTAACGCTAACCGGAATATATACGGCACAGGGAGATTCCAAGACTCCGTTTGTCGCAAATCTTTTTGGTTTAGCGGCGAATATGATCCTGGATCCGGTTTTGATTCTGGGACCGGGACCATTTCCGAGATTTGGGGCGGCAGGAGCCGCGATGGCAACTGTTTTGGCTCAGGTGATTGTTACCGGGATTATGCTGCTTGGAATATTCGTGCAGAAGAAGGATAATGTGCTGAAAGGACTCCATTTGTTTGTTAAAATTCCGCTGGAATATGTGGAGGGAATCTGTAAAATCGGAATTCCCACGGCGCTTCAGGGTATGGCGTATTGCTTTATTTCCATGATATTGACGCGCATGGTGGCCGACTTTGGCCCAGAGGCAATCGCGACGCAGCGGGTAGGCGGTCAGATCGAATCAATCTCATGGAATACAGCGGACGGATTTGGCGCAGCTATGAATGCTTTTATCGGTCAGAACTATGGCGCAGGTAAAACCGAACGTGTGAAGAAGGGATATCGGGTATCTTTATGGACCGTTGGTATATGGGGGCTTTTGATCACCCTTGTGTTTGTGTGTGTTCCGACACCGATCGCGAGTGTGTTTTTCCATGAAAAGCAAGCGATCGCAACAGCGGTTGATTATTTGATCATTGTTGGATTCAGTGAGGCTTTTCTATGTGTGGAAATGATGACGGTAGGTGCATTATCTGGACTTGGAAGGACGCGTCTGTGCAGTGTGATCAGTATTGTCTTTACATCGCTTCGCATCCCGCTTGCAATCATTTTAAGCAGCAGTGTGTTGGGAATTCTGGGAATATGGTGGGCACTTACGACAACAACCATGATGAAGGGCATTATCTTTACCTGTGTATTTTTACTGATCGTGCGAAAGATGACAGATACGAAAATAAAATAATTACAACCTTAATAATGCCTGTGCAGGATTTTTCAATCCAGTGCAGGCATTGTTTTGAAGATAAGTACAAATATAACGTATATAATATTGAAGAAATGCACATGTCAAAGAATCTTTGCGTAACTTTATATGCAATGTAATGTGATGATTGCTTTACTTTGAACATTATTTTTTGGATAATAAAATTCAAAGGAGGACGTAATACTATGAATATAGGAAATCAAATATTGAACATTCGTAAAGAAAATCAATTAACACAAGAGGAGTTTGGCAAACTGTTTCATGTTACCCGGCAAACGGTTTCAAATTGGGAAAACGGGAATAATGAAGTTGAATATTTGCGGTCTGGGAAGAACTTCACAATCCGGATTTTAACCGTGTGCAATTCGAGGCGGTTAGAAGTGAGGCGGGATTAAACAGACAAATGCTATTGGAGTAGTGTCGAAAGCAGGCAGGTTAAGAAAGACGATTATCTGTTGGTAGATGGTTTACATGAAGCTCTTGTATCAGAAGAAGTATGGGAGCAATTTCAGATGGTGTGAATGTCTCAGTCGTATTGGACTGCGGCTTCGGAAACACATCTAGGTAGGAACAAATCGTTCAGAGTCCTGTACTATACACAGTTTTCTTGCAAAACACCGATGCAATGGGAATGCAGGAGTTTCAAATTACTCAGTTGGATTGTAAGTTTGTGAGTATCAGGCGTTTGATGGTGGTATATTTTTTTTCGGGAACAGGAAGCTTCACACCGTTTGACATGGTAACGGCGAATCGTTCAATTTTGCTGACACATTCAGGATTGATGAGAAAACCTGCATGAATGCGAAGCAGGAAATCAGAGTATGTTTTCTCAAAGTCCGGGAGTGTGCCATTTACAATAATGGTATCCGTGCTTGTGTGAATACGAAGCTTTGCAGTTCTTTTTATCGTTTCAATATATAGCAGATGGTTTATTGGAATGCGGTGCACACTCATGTCATTGGCTGTGACAGTCATGTAACGCTCCGGCTTTTCAACCAACCGTACCGGCAAGCCTAAACTTTGATAGTGTATCGGATAAATGGTGTCTCTGCTATCGTATGGCCATGCGTTACTGATGTGAAGAACAGCAATCTCCCAGCGGAAATCAGAACCGCTTTCTGTGCGTACCTTTTTTTGTACCAGGAATAGTGAATCCTTTGATTGTGTAAATCTGTATTTCCATCAGGATAATGGGTATAGATTTCATATTGCAGGATAACTTCATGTGCGGTTTTGCTGGGAGAAATACAGATTGCACGTATCGATCCCATTGTGAAGCTTAGTCCGTGTACCTCTGCTGAGAATGTGGAAATAACTTGTTCACGTCCCCGTATTTCCTGTCTCTCAGCAGGACCAATCCACAACACATCTTCGCTTATATTGTCAAAATAGGGTTGGAGATTGTTATTGTAGTATTCGGTGATAATGTGGATGGATTTATCAATTAAATCGTTTGCTGTCATGGCAGCTCTCCTTTGCTTTTAGACATATATTCAAAAATGATTATAGTAGAGTAAGGGATAAAAAACAAGTGATTTACAATGCAAACAAGTCAATTAATGAATAAACATTAACAAATTTACCGCCTTATTGTATACTAAAGTACCGATATATATCCCCCAAAATGAAAATTTCTAATCAGAATAAAAAACAAGTGGTGTTTTATCTGGTAGGAGTTTCCTGAATAGAAAAATCGGTTTTAAAAGGCGACAGTATGAGGAAATTATTAGAAAAATTTTTTCAACATTATTTGACGGAACGGAATCTTGAAGCTACACTGGCAGTTCTTACAGAAGATGTTGTTTCGGTGGGAACTGGAGAACAAGAAATTTCAAGGAATAAAGAAGAGCTTCGTGAATTGTTGTTAAGTGAATTTGAGGAGCTTCCAAATCCATTAGAATATGAGATTTGTGATTATATGCAAAATTTTTCGGGAGGGGGTAGTATATGTACACAGTTAGCTGTTTTTAACATCAGATTAAAGGCAGAAAATGAAATTACGGAAATACATTCCCGACTTACTTCTACCTGTGTAAAAGATGGCAATGAATGGAAAATTGCAAGTCTGCATATGTCTACCCCAGAACACGATCAGGAAAAAGGTGCATTCTTTCCGCTTTATTACGGAAAAGGTGTAGTAGGAACATTGTCGAAGGAATCCGAAGAAAAACTTACGGAACTTGTGACAAATGCACTTCCGGGAGGTATTATGGGTGGATATCTGGAAGAAGGTTATCCACTATATACCATTAATAATAAAATGTTGGAAATTCTTGGATATACTTATGAAGAACTAATTGCTGTAACGGATGAAAAGATGATGAATGTTATTTATACAGCGGATCAGCAAAGAGTAGAAGAAAGTATCGGGGAACAGATGCAGGAAAAAAACGAATATGAGATAGTGTATCGTGTTGTTGGCAAAAACGATCGTCTTATCTGGGTAAATGATATTGGAAGAAAAATCATTACAAATGATGGGCGGGAAGCCATGATCAGTATTATGACGGACATTACAGAACAGTTAAAGAGAGAGGAAATATTAAAGTATGAGGCAGGGTATGATTCATTGACAGGACTAAATAATAGGAAAAATGCAGTCAGTTTGATGGAGAAAGAATTTAATAGAAAGGCAGGCGGATATTTCTTCATTTGCGATATTGATAATTTTAAGAGTGTAAATGATACCAAAGGGCATTTGTTTGGAGATAATGTGTTGATCAAACTTGCTGACATTATGAGAAAGCAAGCAGGTGATAAGTCAATTCTTGCAAGGCTGGGCGGAGATGAGTATATACTATTTTTTCATACTGACATAAATAAAAAAGATGTCATGAATATTATGCAGGGGATTCCGAAAGAATTTTTGAGCTATATGAGAGAAATTATACCGGAATTAAATGTTTCCTTGAGTATCGGTGGTACGGAAAGAATAGCAAATGAGGATACAAAAACTCTGTATGACAGAGCAGATAAAGCATTATATCAGGCAAAAAAACAAAAAGGTGAATTAAGATTATATGAGCAGACTATATGAAAAAGGTCAGAAAACAACATTTTGGAAGCACAATAAAAGGAAAAATCACTATCGGCTAAGCTGCTTATTTTCAAGTGTATTTGGAAATAAGCAGCTTTTTTTGGGTGAAATTTTTTTGTTATAAGAATGATATGGTATGACAAAACCATATTGACTAATACGGATTAGAAACATATAATAAAGACAAAATGATAATGGCATGAGTGGAGGAATGGGTGGATGAAGAATGTGACAACACTTGAAGAGGCAATAAAAAGAATTGAAGAATTAGAAAACGAGAATGCCAAATTACGTGAAGAACTGGAATATTATAAAAATCGTAAATTAAGCGGAAGGCAGAAACACAATGCAAAATGGATGGCAATATACAATGATTTTGTTGATGGTTATGAAAGCGGTATGACTATGGTGGAGATTGCAAAACGTAATAATGTCAGTGAACGAACGATTTACAGGTATAAAGCGTATTACGACAAAATGACAACATTAAGCAGTTTTGAATTGGGTAATCTTCCAGAAATTGAGAAGAAATAGATAACAGAAACGGTAAAGGAGAAGCAGGATGACTCGATACGATATAGCAATTATAGGTACCGGTCCGGCGGGACTGGAAGCCGCAATTACAGCGAAGGTGCGGAATAAGAACATTCTTCTGTTGGGAGGCAAGTTGCTGAGTGACAAAGTAAATAAGGCGCATACGATTCAGAATTATCTGGGACTTCCGGAGGTGTCGGGAGAAGAGATGCAGAAGGCGTTTCAGAGACATCTGGAGCAGATGCAGATTAAGATCACAGAGGACAAAGTGAACACAGTATATGCGATGGGGAAATATTTCGCGATTCAGGGACATCAAGCGATGTATGAGGCAGACACGGTTATCCTTGCCTGCGGAATGTCCACTGCCAAACCATTTCCGGGAGAACTGGAAAATCTGGGAAGAGGTGTAAGCTACTGTGCGACCTGTGACGGTGCGTTGTATCGGGGGCGTAGGACGGTTGTGATCGGATACTCCAGGGATGAGGAAAAGGAAGCTGATTTCCTGGCGGAACTGGCAGAAGAAGTAATCTATATTCCGATGTATCAGGAATTCTCGCCTTGGAATAACAAAGTGAAGGTGTTGCAGAATGTGACACCGGTTGGAATGGAAAAAGAGAATGATCATCTGGTACTTAAACTGCAGGAACAAAGTATTCCGACGGATGGCATTTTTATACTGAGAGATCAGGTGGCACCGTCACAACTGGTTCCGGGACTGCAGATTGAGAATAATCAGGTGATTGTTGACAGAGGCTGCCGGACGAATATTGCCGGGCTTTTTGCGTGTGGTGATATCACGGGAGCTCCGTATCAATACATTAAGGCGGCAGGAGAAGGCAATGTTGCGGCGCTTTCTGCGGTAAACTATCTTGCGGATCAGAAACAAGTACAGTAGCCCTTGTGTTACAGAGTGGCTGCGATAGAATAAAGAAGAGAACAGTTGACAGAAAATCGGATGAATAGGAACAACAGAGGGTGAGAGCATGGATAAGAAAAGAATAAAAGAGAACCATATTTTTCGAATTGTTATGATTGTGCTATGTATTGTGATCGCGTTAGTGTCGAATATTGTACTGTCGAAAAATTATTCTTCGCCGGAATACACTGTGAACAAGAAAACAATCACATACCTCGATGAAAAGAAGACGACTGCACTGGAGTTATGCGCAGGAGCAACGGCACTTTCCGCTGCAATTACACTGATACCGGGCGATACCGGTACGCCGATTGCGGAAAAACTGACCGATTTAAGCGGATATTTCCTGATTGTGGTTTCTGCAATCTATCTCGAGAAATATTTACTGACGATTCTGGGAGCACTCACCTTCCGGTGGCTGATACCGGCTGCGATGATTGCAATCGCACTATATTTTGGAATCCGGAGAGATTTCTTCTGGAAACTTGGGGTAAAGATTCTGATCTTCGGATTGGCAGTCTATGCAGTCATTCCTGTGAGTGTGCACGTGTCTCAATTAATCTATAACACGTACCAGGAGTCGATTGATACGACGCTTGCGGAGACGGAGAATCTGATCAGTCAGACCGAGGGAAATGCCCAAAGTAGTACAGAATCCGATCAGAATTCAGGGGATGAAGGTTTCTTCGCAGGACTTGTGGATAAAGCAAAAGATACAATCGAACAGGCAAAGGATACTGCCAGTATTGCAACAGAACAATTCAAGTATATGCTGAACAAATTCATTGACGGACTTGCAGTGCTTATTGTTACGACCTGCCTGATTCCGATTCTTGTTATGGTTTTCTTTGTGTGGATCGTGAAAATGATACTTGGTACGGCGATCACCCAGCCTGCGGCGATGGTGCCGGGAATTACGAAGAAGGACAGTGGCAATAAAGAATAGCTGATATACTCGGATAAGTCCGAAGGAGTTTATGATGTATCGAATTTTTATAGTGGAAGATGATGAAGTGATCGCAAGAACGGTGAAGAATCATCTGGAGAAATGGAATTATACCGTTCATTGTGTGGAGAATTTTGATGAAGTGATGGAAGAATTTGCTGCGTTTGATCCACAATTGGTACTGATGGATATTCATCTGCCTTTTTACAATGGATACCATTGGTGTACGCAGATCCGTCAGATCTCGCAGCTGCCGATCATCTTTCTGTCATCGATGTCAGATGATATGAATATTGTGATGGCGGTCAGTATGGGTGGCGATGATTTTGTGGCGAAACCGTTTACTCTTGAAGTGCTGACTGCAAAGATCCAGGCTTTGCTGCGAAGAAGTTATGATTTTGCGGGCAGCGCGAGCCTGAGTGAACACAATGGAGCAATATTAAATCTTGCAGATGCGACATTATCCTATCAGGATCAAAAGATGGAACTGACGAAGAATGAACTTCGCATCTTGCAGACTTTGTTTGAGAATAAGGAGAAGATCGTATCGCGCGATGCGCTTATGACGAAGCTTTGGGAGAACGATGCATATGTGGACGAAAATACACTTTCTGTGAATGTGAATCGTCTGCGTAAGAAGCTGGCAACGATCGGACTTGAGGACTTTATTATTACGAAGAAAGGGATTGGTTACCGGATCGGATGAAATTGGTAGGATCATATATCAAAAGAAATCGTCTTTGGATGGCATGCGCGATCGCGATGATGGTGTTTGGTGTATTTTATATGTTTTTGATGCATGTCGCGCTAACGGACCTGCTGTATTTTGCAGGGGTGGAGATTTTCTTATGTGCGGTTGTATTTGTGAGTGGTTATTTACACTACGCACGAAGGGTACGACGGTTGGAGGAATGCGGTAAGTGTCTGAAAAATGAGGAGGTCGTGCTTCCAGAGGGAAAGGATGCATATGAGGAGCTGTACCAGGAGATGATCGAAGATCTGGATTTGCAACGTAGGGAAGAGGCTGCTTCCTACGCGAGAAATCAGTCAGAGATGCGTGAGTATTATGCAATGTGGGTGCATCAGATCAAGACGCCGATCGCAGCGATGCGTCTGCTTCAACAGGTGCAGAGAAATCGGTTGGAAGAGGGGGATGTGATTACGAGCGGAGCGGAAGAGACAGATTCGTTGCAGGTGCAGGCTGAGTTAGAGAAGGAACTGTTCGACATCGAACAGTATGTCAATATGGCGCTACAGTACCAGCGAGTCAATACACCGGGCAATGATTACGTCCTGGAAAAACTCCGGCTGGATGATATTGTGCGCGAAGTGATCCACAAATATGCCGGACTCATGGTGCGCGCACATATACCGCTTCAGTATGAGGGAACGGATGTGATGGTAACGACAGATGCCAAGTGGGTGGCGTTTGCGCTCGAGCAGATATTGTCGAATGCAATCAAATATTCGCGTGTAGGGCAGCAGATCGTGATTGAGACGGTGCCAGAAGAGAATGTGGATTATCTTAAGATTGCTGATCACGGGATTGGAATCCGTGCGGAAGATTTGTCACGTGTTTTCGAGAAAGGTTACACCGGTTATAATGGACATGCGGACAAGAAATCGACAGGAATCGGTCTGTATCTGTGCAGGCTGGTGCTGACGAAATTGGGACACACGATCCGGATGGAGTCTGTACAGGGCGAGGGAACAACTGTATGGATCGGATTTCAGAAATGATATAGGATACCTTACAAAAATGTAAGATTGGAGGTCGAAATGTAAGCTGATTCGATGGCTCGCATTTCGGCTTTTTGCTACACTGATTCCTGTAAGAACGAAGTTAAGCAATTTTGAAATCTCCTCATAGGGAATTCCAAATTGCCCAGGCAACGAGGTAAAAAAGGAGTAAAACAATGGCAATCTTAGAAGTAAGTAATCTGAAAAAGATCTATACGACACGGTTCGGTGGAAATCAGGTGCAGGCACTTTCCAACATTAATTTTACGGTGGAGCAGGGCGAATATGTGGCGATCATGGGTGAGTCCGGATCCGGCAAGACAACGCTTCTTAATATTTTAGCAGCACTGGATAAGCCGACTGCCGGTGAAGTTCGCATTAACGGAAAGAATCTAGTATCGGTGAAGGAAAAGGAACTTTCTATGTTCCGGCGAGAGCATCTTGGGTTCGTATTTCAGGATTTTAATCTGCTTGACAATTTTTCGTTGAAAGACAATATTTTACTACCGCTTGTATTGTCCAAGGTTCCGTATAAACAGATGCAGGAGTGGCTGATGCCGATCGCAATCAAACTTGGCATCGATCGGATTCTTGACAAGTATCCGTATGAAGTGTCTGGTGGACAGAAGCAGAGGGCAGCAGTTGCGCGCGCTCTCATCACGAAACCGGAGCTGATCCTTGCAGATGAGCCTACAGGAGCATTGGATTCTAAGGCTTCTGGAGAACTATTAAAACTCTTCAATCAGATTAACGAGGACGGACAGACAATTCTTATGGTAACGCACAGCACACAGGCTGCAAGCCATGCGAACCGCGTGCTTTTTATCAAGGATGGCGAAGTATTCCATCAGATCTATCGCGGAAATATGACGAACGAGCAGATGTATGTCAAAATCTCTGACACATTGACCGTTCTGACGACAGGTGGTGAGCGACATGAGTAATCTGTATGTGAAATTGGCGAAGACCAATATTAAAAATAACAGAACACTTTATCTTCCGTATATTCTGTCCGGAATTGTGACGGTTGCAATGTTCTATCTGATCCTGTTCTTAAACGGAAACAAGGGACTTGATCATATGCCGGGAGTGGTGCAGTTACGTATGATTTTTGCACTCGGTGTCGCGGTCATGGGTATCTTTTCTTATATTTTTATTTTCTATACGAACAGTTTTATTATCAAGCGCAGAAAGAGAGAGATTGGTGTGTACAATATTCTCGGTATGGAGAAGCGGCATATTGCCAAGGTCCTTGGTCTTGAGACGCTGTATGTTGCAGTGGCTGCAATTGCCGGAGGGCTGGTAGCCGGTATCTTTTTCTCACGACTGATGCTGATGCTTTTGTACCGTATTCTGCAGTATAAAGAGAGTATTGTTTTCTCTGTCAGCTATGAAGGAATCGAACTTACGCTGGTTGTGTTTGGAATCCTATATTTCCTGACACTTGTATATAATCTGATGCAGATCGGACTTGCAAATCCAATTGAACTTCTCCGTGGAGGGAATGTCGGAGAGAAGGAGCCGAAGACCAAAATGCTTCGTGCGATCATTGGTGCAGTGTGTATCATCGTTGCGTATTATATCGCAATCACAACTAAGAATCCGCTTAAGGTTATGAGTCTCTTTTTTATCGCAGTCGTACTTGTCATGGTCGGAACCTATGCACTGTTTACAGCCGGAAGTATTGCGTTGTTAAAAGGCATGCGAAATAACCATAAATTTTATTATCATCCGAAGCATTTTACGGCGGTATCCGGAATGATCTACCGCATGAAGCAGAATGCAGCAGGACTTGCCAGTATTTGTATCCTCTCAACGATGGTACTCGTGATGGTATCTATGACGGTCAGCATGTATGCTGGAGTGGATGATGAGCTTGAAGCGCGCTATCCAATGGAGATCACACTTTTTACGGAATATCAGAATGCGGATGTGCTCAAAAGTGCCAAAAGCAACATTACAGAAGATGAGGCGGAGGCACAGATTCGGGGTATGGCGAAGGAGCTGGGCGTATCGGTAAGTAATCTGCGCAATTACCACTATATACAGATGAATGCGGTAAGAGACAATGATTCGTTCTCTGCGGTGGATAAAGCCAGTTATGATGGACAGATGTCCCGCCTTAATCTGGTCACAAGAGATTCCCTGATCGCGATGGATGACGAATTTACAGAAGAAAATGTGCCAAAGGTGCCGGCGGGAGAAGTCTGCGTGTATGCCTCCAGGGAATATGACGGAAAAGCAATCACGCTTTTGGACCATACTTATCCGATTGCGGATACGAGAGTCTATGGAGCCGGGCAGGATAATTATATGGCAAGTATGTTAGAGGGAGACTACTATGTTGTTGTAGATTCTGAGGAGACATTGGAAGCTTTATTCACGGAAGTGGAACCGGGACAGGGAAATTGTTACAGGGGCGTGATCGGATTGGACATGACCGGAACGGACAAACAGAAGATCAAACTGGGAAAGGAGATTCGGGCGAAATTTGTGACGACTGAGGATGCGGATATTGTCGGAAAAGACTGTTGTGTGGAGAGCCGGTTGGAAAATAAGACCGATTTCTTCAGTGTTTACGGAGGTTTCTTTTTTATCGGAATCTATCTTGGCGTGATCTTCCTTATGGTTACCGTTATGATCATTTTCTACAAGCAGATTTCGGAAGGCTACGAGGATAAGCAGCGATATGAGATCATGGAAAAAGTCGGAATGAGTAATCAGGAGGTACGAACTTCCATTCGCTCACAGGTGCGAATTGTATTTCTTCTTCCGCTTGTGACGGCAGCAATCCATACGCTTGCAGCGTTCCCGATGATGACAAAGCTGCTTCAGATCCTGAATCTGACAAACAAACCACTTTTTGCAGGATGTCTGTTTGCAACGTTTGTTGTGTTTGCCATCATTTACTATATCGTATTCAAAATTACATCAAGATCCTATTACAGGATCGTGGGAAACCAGATTTAAGCGAAAGCCTCTCTCTGCGCAAGCATGGAGAGGCTTTTTGCTACTTTTATATAGTGCAAAGTGACGAATGAATAATTAGAATAATAAGGATATTGGGGGTTATGACGAAAAAATATAAAAATTTTTAATATCCATCGAAAAATTTTCTATAGAGTTAAAGCAGCTAAATCGATATACTGTCAATATCAACAAACAACCAAGCAAAAGGGGGAAACACAATATGAAGAAAAAAATCGTGGTTTTAACTATGGCAGCAATCCTTGCTATGTCATCTATGGCATGTGGCTCAGGTGGAGATGCATCGAACTCAGGAACACAGGGCGGCGGAAATGCTTCTGCTACAAACTCCGGAGAAGTTGCTAACAAGGATAAGCCTTTAGTATGGTTCAATCGTCAGCCATCGAACAGTTCAACAGGTGAACTTGATATGACAGCGTTAAACTTTAACAAAGATACTTACTATGTAGGTTTCGACGCAAATCAGGGTGCTGAACTTCAGGGACAGATGATCGCAGATTACATTGAAAAAAATATTGATACCATCGACCGCAACGGTGATGGCGTGATCGGATATGTACTTGCAATCGGTGATATCGGACATAATGATTCCATCGCTCGTACAAGAGGTGTTCGCAAGGCTCTTGGAACAGCAGTTGACAATAATGGTGAAATCGTCAGTGATCCGGCAGGAACAAATACAGACGGATCTGCAAGCGTTGTACAGGATGGTAAGATTACTGTCAATGGTAAAGATTATGTAGTACGTGAGCTTGCTTCACAGGAAATGAAGAACTCAGCAGGAGCAACATGGGATGCTGCTACAGCCGGTAATGCAATCGGAACATGGTCATCTTCATTCGGCGACCAGATTGATATCGTTGCATCTAACAATGATGGAATGGGAATGTCAATGTTCAATGCATGGTCAAAAGATAACAAGGTAGCTACATTCGGATACGATGCAAACAGTGATGCTGTTGCAGCTATCGCAGAGGGATACGGCGGAACAATCAGCCAGCATGCTGATGTTCAGGCTTACTTAACACTTCGTGTTCTTCGTAACGCATTAGACGGAGTTGACATCGACACAGGTATCGGAACTGCTGATGATGCAGGAAACGTATTAACGGATGATGTTTACAAATATGATGCTGATCAGCGTTCTTACTACGCATTGAACGTAGCAGTTACCGCTGACAACTATCAGGATTTCACAGATTCTACAGTTACATGGGCTCCGGTTTCAAACCAGCTTGATGAGTCTGCTCATGCAACAAAGAAGGTATGGCTGAACATTTATAATGCAGCTGATAACTTCTTAAGCTCTACTTACCAGCCACTTCTTCAGAAGTATGATGATCTGTTAAATCTTGATGTTGAGTACATCGGTGGTGACGGACAGACAGAGTCCAACATTACAAACCGTTTAGGAAACCCAAGCCAGTATGATGCATTTGCAATCAACATGGTTAAGACAGACAATGCAGCTTCATATACAGCAATCCTTAATCAGTAAAAACCGATAGGATTTAGACAGTTTAGGGAGAAGAAATTCTCCCTAAACTTTTTGAAGAAGACATATTAATCGATTATAGGACAGGAGTAAGAGCAATGGAAGATAAGAAAGATAACATCGTCTTATCCATACGCGGCATGTGCAAATCCTTCGGACGAAACCGGGTTCTTGACCACATCAATCTGGATGTGAAAGAGGGTACGGTCATGGGTCTTATGGGTGAGAATGGCGCCGGTAAGTCAACGATGATGAAGTGCCTCTTCGGCACCTATCAGAAAGATGAAGGTACGATCTATCTTGAAGGAAAAGAAGTAAACTTTTCCGGACCAAAAGATGCCCTTGAGAATGGAATTGCAATGGTGCATCAGGAATTAAATCAGTGTTTGGAAAGAAACGTAGTGGACAATTTGTTCCTCGGACGTTATCCGCGCAATGGATTAGGCATGGTTGATGAAAACAGAATGAAGTCTGAGGCATCCGAACTGTTCCGAAAACTGGGAATGACGGTCAATCTGGAGCAGCCGATGAAAAAGATGTCGGTTTCACAACGTCAGATGTGTGAGATCGCTAAGGCAATTTCTTATAATTCCAAGGTTATTGTTCTTGATGAGCCGACATCGTCCCTGACGGTTCAGGAAGTTGATAAGCTGTTTGAAATGATGAGAATGTTGAAGTCGCAAGGGATTTCACTGATCTATATCTCGCATAAGATGGATGAGATCTTTGAAATCTGTGATGAAATCTCCGTTCTTCGAGATGGTAATCTCGTTATGACCAAGCCGGCAAAAGAAACCGATATGAATGAACTGATCACAGCGATGGTTGGACGTGTGCTGGAAAACCGATTTCCACCGGTTGATAATACTCCGGGGGATATTGTCTTATCCGTGCAGCATCTGTCAACAAAGTATGAGCCACATCTGCAGGACATTTCGTTTGATGTCCGCAAAGGCGAAATCTTTGGATTATACGGATTGGTTGGTGCAGGACGTACAGAACTTCTGGAAACGATTTTTGGTGTTCGTACCAGAGCAGCAGGTCGTGTTTACCTGAATGGACACCTTATGAATTTTAAGAGTGCAAAAGAAGCAATGGATTATGGCTTTGCGATGATTACAGAGGAACGTAAAGCGAATGGATTATTCTTAAAAGGTGATCTTACTTTTAATACAACGATTGCCAATCTTGGATCTTATAAAGCGGGAATACCGCTGTCGGATATGAAGATGACAAACGCGACGGCCAATGAAATCAAGATCATGCATACAAAATGTATGGGACCGGAAGATATGATCACGAGTCTTTCCGGCGGTAATCAGCAGAAGGTTATCTTCGGAAAGTGGCTGGAAAGAGGACCACAGGTATTCATGATGGATGAACCGACACGAGGAATCGATGTAGGTGCGAAATATGAAATCTATGAGCTGATCATCCAGATGGCAAAAGAAGGTAAAACGATCATCGTAGTATCTTCCGAGATGCCGGAGATTCTTGGTATTACCAATCGAATTGGTGTTATGTCCAACGGACATCTTTCAGGAATCGTTAACACGAAAGAAACCAATCAGGAAGAGTTGTTAAGACTCAGTGCAAAATACCTATAATAAAGGGAGAAGACAGATATGGCTAATAACAGTAAAATTCTTACGGCAGAGCAGGAACTCGCCCTGCGCAAGCCGATCGATGAATATGTCGGTGGAATACAGAAAAAAATTGATGCTTTGCGAGAAGATGGTACGGCAAAGGTGCTCTCATACAATAATACGATTGATGCGATTAAGAGAGACCGTACATTGTCAAAGACAGAGAAAAGCGAGCATATTGCCGAAATCGGCAAAGAACTTTCCAAAGCAAAAGCAGTGGAAGCAAAGAACAAGGCTGAAATCGACAAGCTGATCGCGGATGCGGAAGCATATTTGAAAGCACACTTTGAAGTGGATTATTTTAACCAGGTAAAAGAAAGCTGCGAAGCACAGAAGGTGCAGGCAAAAGAGAATTACGAGAGAAAGCTTGCAGAACTTGACAAGCAGCACAAAGATAATCTGGCATCACTCTCGGAGCAGCGGGAGATCAAAGACGAGAATTATGTACATAAGAACCGTCTTTCTAATGCAAAGCTGGAACTTGAAAAGGAATATCAGGAGATTAAGGACAGAAAGCATGAGGCATTCCGCCATAAATATCATCTGATCGATAATTTGAGACTTTCCAAATTTACATTTATGGAATCAAGAGCACAGAAGTGGGAGAATTACAAATATACGTTCAACCGTCGTTCGTTCCTCCTGCAGAATGGTCTGTATATTGCAATCCTTATCATTTTCATCGCTTTGTGTATTATCACACCGATTAAGAAGGGAACTCCTCTTCTTACCTATAATAATGTGCTGAACATTTTACAGCAGGCTTCGCCTAGAATGTTCCTTGCACTGGGTGTTGCAGGATTGATCCTCCTTGCCGGAACGGATCTTTCTGTAGGACGAATGGTTGGTATGGGTATGACCACTGCAACGATCGTGATGCATCAGGGAATCAATACTGGTGGTGTGTTCGGACATATCTTTGACTTTACAGGTATGCCGACAGGAGCACGCGTATTACTTGCTTTAGTTTTGTGTATCGTGTTCTGTACTTTCTTTACGAGTATTGCCGGATTCTTTACTGCGAAGTTCAAGATGCATCCGTTTATTTCAACCATGGCAAATATGCTTGTAATATTCGGTCTGGTAACTTACGCAACAAAGGGTGTATCCTTCGGTGCGATCGAGCCTACGATTCCAAACATGATCATCCCTAAGATTAATGGTTTCCCGACAATTATTCTCTGGGCACTTGCAGCAATCATTATTGTATGGTTCATTTGGAATAAGACAACATTTGGAAAATATTTATATGCGGTAGGTGGAAACCCTGAGGCAGCAGCAGTGTCCGGTATTTCTGTATTTGCAATTACACTCTGTGCATTTGTTATGGCTGGTGTGTTATATGGATTCGGCTCATGGCTTGAGTGTATCCGAATGGTAGGTTCGGGATCGGCAGCTTATGGACAGGGCTGGGATATGGATGCCATTGCAGCCTGTGTAGTTGGTGGTGTATCTTTTACCGGTGGTATCGGTAAAATCTCCGGTGTTGTAACAGGCGTGTTCATTTTTACTGCATTGACATACTCTCTTACGATTCTTGGTATCGATACAAACCTTCAGTTCGTATTCTCCGGTATCATCATTCTTGTAGCCGTAACACTCGACTGCCTGAAATATGTTCAGAAGAAGTAATTACTGATTGATTTTAAAACAAGAGTGTCAGACGAAATATTGGTCTGGCACTCTTTTTTTCATACGAAGAAATTGGTATAATTAGTCGTAGATGATAAAAAAAATAAGTGGGGAAAAAGGATGAATCAATATACATTACTTCTTGTAGATGATGAAGAAGAAGTTATTCAGGTGATCATGCATAAGATTCCGTGGGAAGAGCTGGGATTTTCCGTTATAGGGCATGCAAACAACGGAATCAAGGCGCTGGAAATCATGGAAGAAAACCAGCCGGATGTGGTGATGACGGATATTCGTATGCCATACATGGATGGAATGGAACTGTGCAGCAATATCAGACAGAAATACCCGATGACACACGTGCTGCTTTTTACCGGATTCGATGAATTTGAGTATGCGAGAGAAGCGGTTCACTTAGAAATTGAGGAGTATGTGTTAAAGCCTTTGAATGCGGGCGAATTGACCAATGTATTCCGAAAACTCAAGGAGAAGATGGATCAGGAAATCGACGAAAAGAAAAACGTGGCGGTCCTGCAGGAATATTATATGCATTCCCTTCCGTTGTTTCAGGCAAATTTTTATTCGACTTTGATCGAGGGTAAAATCCATGAGGACGAGCTTGCCGGATATATGGAAAACTTCCAAATCTCGTTTGATGGTCCGCTTTTTTGCTGTCTGGTTGTGCATACTTCGGCGTCCAAATCTCCAAAAGATATGGATGTCCGGCTACTCAGGGTGTCGGTCGACAAGCAGGTAAGGGAGCAACTGGCAGAAAAATGGAATGCAAGCAGTTTTACCTACCTTGACAACACCTTGATGATCGTACAGCTTCAGGAAGAAAGTGAGATTCCGGAACTCACGGATGAATGTGACCGATTCTGTAAATATATGCATCGTATTATGGGGGCGGTTGTGACCATCGGAATCGGGCAGATCTGTCAGAATATCATAGATCTGCCGCAGTCATACAATAGTGCAAAAGAGGCAGTATCCTACAGGGTGCTTTACGGTGGGGAACGCGCCATCAATATTCGGGAGATCATTCCGCAGAAAGCAGAAATCTCAGTGACAGACAGTGAATCGGAACTGGCGCAGGTGCTTAAGATGATCCGTCTCGGAACAACGGAAGATATTGGTGATGCAATCGAGAATTATCTGGATAAGGTCTATGAACATTCCAGATCCATAAAGGAGCATCAGGTGACGGTGATGGAGCTGGTCAGTACACTTTATCGTTTTACCATCAATAACGATGCCGGTATGGGGGAGGAGGCCGGCGAAATGATCGCAGAGTACTCCAATCTGATCACGATGGAAAAGGATGTGTTAAAACAATGGCTGCTTGAAAAATGTATCAGGCTGCATGAGAAAATCCAGAGTGCACGAGACAGTTCTGCGCAGTCGATGATACGGCAGGCAAAGGAATATGTTCACAATAATTATCAGAAGGAGGATTTATCGCTGGATGATATCTGTGAGGCGCTTGCAATATCCAATTCCTATTTTTCTAGTATGTTCAAAAAAGAGACAGGAGACTCGTTTGTTGCCTATCTGACACAATATCGTATGGGAAAGGCGGCCCGTCTTCTGATTGAGACAACGGAGAAAAGCTACGTGATCGCGCAGAGTGTAGGTTATACAGATCCTAACTATTTTAGCTATGTATTTAAGCGGCAATATGGGGTTTCACCATCGAAATACAGATCGGAGTATACAAAGGTTGAATAAAAAACGATTGAAGCATTTAAAAAAATGGAAACCGGGAGAAATTCAGACAACCATCATGATTGCTTTTTCACTGATTTCTATTTCTATTGTTTTATGCATGGGAAGTGTCATGTATATCCTGTTCTCTTCTGCTTCCCGACAGGAGAGCGTAAACAGCACAGCGAAGCTGATGGAACAGACGGAAGATAATATAGAAGAATACCTGGTCAATATGCGGCAGGTATCGGATGCAGCATATTACAACATTATCAAGGAAACCAATTTTGTTACGGATTTGGCACAGGTCAAGGAACAGATGCAGCTGCTTTATGAGGCCAATAAAGACAAGCTGCGAAGCATCGCTGTATATACGAACAATGGGGAGCTGCTTGCAGCAGAGCCGGTTGCGGCGCAGAAAGAGGAGGTCAATGTTACGTCGCAGCAGTGGTTCGTTGAGGCAGAACGCGAGGTGGAAAATATCCATTTTTCAACACCTCATATCCAAAATATCTTTGATGATGGAACCAGACGTTATTACTGGGTTATTTCTTCCAGTCGCGCAGTGGATATGTCAAATGGAGAGATCGCAAAGCTTGGCGTGCTTCTTGTTGATATGGATTATTCAAGTATTTCCCGGATGATGCGGCAGATTAATACACTCGGTAACGGACAGTATTTTTATCTGTGCGACAGCAACGGTGAGATCATTTATCATCCGCAGCAGGTGCAGCTTGCCAGAAGGATCGTAAGCGAAAGTAATCTGGAGACTGCAAAGAAAAAGGATGGTGTGTACGATGAAAGGTTTCAGGGGGAGCATCGCAAGGTACTTGTAAACACAGTCGGGTATACCGGATGGAAATTGGTCGGAGTGGTTCCGTATTCTGCTTTTACGGATGAAATGATCGATGCCAGACAGTTTATCATCATGCTGAGTCTTCTGATGGTCATGATGCTTGTGGGCATAAACCGGATTGTATCGCTTCGCGTTTCAAGACCGATTCGCAAATTGAATGATTCGGTTACAAAGTACGAAGCCGACAGGGAACCCCAAATCTACATCGGAGGTTCTACGGAGATCCGCCATCTGGGAGAGTCCATCCAAAAATCGTATCAACAGAATGCAGAATTGATGAAAGAAGTGGTGTGGCAGCAGAATGAGCGGCGTAAAAGCGAACTGGATGCGCTCCAAAGCCAGATTAATCCGCATTTTTTGTATAATACGTTAGATTCCATCACATGGATGGTGGAAGGCGGCAAAAATGAGGAGGCTTCGTTTATGATCACGCAGCTTGCGAAGCTGTTTCGAATCAGTCTTTCGAAGGGGCATACGATCATTCGCGTGAGAGATGAGCTTCAGCATGCACAAAGTTATATGAATATTCAGATGACACGTTACAAAAACCAGTTTTCTGTCGTGTTTGATGTGGATCCGTCGCTCTATGAATATTGTACCGTAAAATTGTCGCTGCAGCCGCTCCTTGAGAATGCCATCAATTATGGAGTCCGTGGGATGGAAGATTGTGGAGAAATTAGAGTTTCCGGAAAAATGGACAATGGTATGCTGATTCTTTCTGTGACCGATAACGGAATAGGTATTCCGCCGGATGAGATTGATGATCTTCTTACGGACACGGGGCGTGTGCACAAAAAGGGTTCGGGAGTCGGTCTTGTAAATGTGAATAATCGTATTCAGATTCTGTTTGGAAAAGAGTATGGATTAAAGATTGAAAGTGAACTGGATGAGGGAACAACGGTATCCATATGCATGCCGGCGGAACTGTTCAGTGAGGAACGTCAGAAGTATTTTGAAAAGGGGCGGCAGATCCATGAACACGAAACTGACAGGAAAGTTGAGAAATAAGGTATGAATATACGCAGTGGAACAAAGAAATACATTATTCTGGAGATCGTGCTTGGAATACTTGTCGTTGTGTTTGCCGGTTCGATGCTTTTTCAGAACAAGGAAAAGGACTCTTATAAAGTCGCGGTTGTACTTCCTGATTCGGACAGCCGTCAGTGGTCATCACTGAAATACGGTCTTCGCATGGCTTCTGAGGACTGTGAGGCCAATATGGTAGTGATCAGTACGGATGATATTGCGTCGATGGAAGATGAAGCATCGATTATTCAGTTTGCAATAAAAAAAGGTGCAGATGCGGTAATTGTCAAACCGATACCGGGAGCAGACTCCGAGGAACTTTTGCAAATGATATCTGAGAAGATACCGGTGATGCTGATCGGGTCATCGGCCGGTTATAATCGCAGCCAGTCTGCATATGCAACGACCGAGGCAGATGCGGCTGCGCTTGTGAAGCAGCTGGTGCAGGAAGTACTCAAGGACTATGGGGGAGATATCAGAGGGAAAACCTTCGGTATCTTTTCCTCCGATGTGGCATCGGATGTCACTTATGTGAAGAAGGGGGTTGTCTGCAGCGAGCTTGAACGTATGGGGGCACAAATCGACTGGAAGCTTACCGGCAATCTGAATGAGGATGGTCTTACCATTCTGGAGAAGCAGAAGCCGGTGGATGTAGTTTTGACTCTTGATGATCGGAGTGTGGTACAAGCCGGAACCTGTTCGAAAGAAAACCGGCTTCACGGAGCGGATGTATATGGAATCGGTAATTCTACGGAATCGGTCTATTATCTGGACAATGGCAGCGTCAAGTGTCTGGTTGTCCCGGATGAATTCGGAGCCGGATATCAGTGTATGACCCAGGTGGTTCACAAACTGAATGGAGATATCCGGAAAATGGAGGATCAGACGGTGCAATATACCGTGATCCGCAGATCGGAATTGTTTTCGGAGCGTAATCAGGAATTGCTTTTTATCATGAGCCAGTAATTGCTTTAATGAGGGATAAACGATATGAGACAAAATAGAATCAGACTTTGCATTGCCATTCTAACCGTTATCGGAATCGGTTGTCTGATCATGGGATGTGGAGCTTCTGAGTCAGACAATCAAAACGAAATATATGTGGGGATTGCATGCTACGATCAGGGAGACATTTTTATCAGCAATCTGATCCAATGTTTTAAGAATGAATTAAATAGTCAAAAAGGTGATTCGTATGATGTTATGGTGACAGTCCGTGATGCTGTGGGTTCACAGAAGACACAAAACGATCAGGTAAAAGAAATGATTGATGAGGGATGCAACATTTTGTGCATTAATCTGGTGGATCGCACAGACCCGTCTGAAATTATAGATTGTGCAAAAGAAAAAAATATTCCGATCATTTTCTTTAACCGGGAACCGGTCGCGGAAGACATGATGCAATGGGATAAGCTTTATTATGTTGGTGCGAAAGCGAGACAGTCGGGGCAGATGCAGGGAGAAATTGCAGCGGATCTCATTTTAAAAGATAAGTCGATCGATAAAAATCATGATGGAAAGATCCAGTATGTGGTTTTGGAAGGCGAGATGGGGCATCAGGATGCAATTGTAAGAACGGACAGCTCGGTGGAGACGATTCTTGCCAAAGGAATAAAGATGGAAAAACTTAGTTATGAGATTGCAAACTGGAAGCGCGCACAGGCTCAGAACCGAATGGAACAGCTGATCAGGCAGTATGGGAATACGATTGAATTGGTGCTGTCCAATAATGATGATATGGCTTTGGGAGCATTGGACAGTTACCGGCTCATGGGATATACAAAGGATGATATGCCGATGATGCTAGGGGTTGATGGTATGCAGGAAGCTTTAGAGGCGGTGAAGGATGGGCGTCTTACAGGAACGGTTTACAATGATAAAGAAGGCCAGGCGCAGATAATGGCTGCTATCGTATTTGCATCGGTATCGGGAAAAGGATTGGACGGGATCAATTTTGAAAATCTAACCGAAGTCTATCTTCCGTATCAGAAGGTCACGATCGACAATGTGGATAATTATCTGGAAGCAAATGAGGGTAACGTAACTCCTTAAAAAAGCATAAAATGTACAACCGGGAGATGAAAAAAACGCAAGGTCTGTTATAATAGAAAACAAGTGAGATGAAAAATAAGGAGGTTATCTATGGCAAGATTTAGTTTGGAAAATGATAAGATCCGCATCGAGATTGATTCGCATGGTGCGGAGCTGAAATCGTTGGTCAAGAAGGAAACCGGTGCGGAATATATGTGGTGCGCAGATCCGGAATACTGGGGCAGAACTTCACCGGTTCTGTTCCCGTTTGTAGGAAATGTAAGTGGTAAGCAGTACCGCACGAAGGGTAAGATTTATGATATGGGACAACACGGATTTGCCCGCGATATGGAGTTTACGCTGGAGTCACAGACGGACAATGAGATCTGGTTTGTGCTGCGCTCTAATGAGGAGACACTTGCAAAATATCCGTATGAGTTTGTGTTAAAACTCGGATACCGGCTGGACGGAGCGAAGGTGGAAGTGCTTTGGCATGTGGAGAATCCTTCCGAGGAGGAACTTCCGTTTGCAATTGGAGGTCACCCGGCGTTCTATTGTCCTGTGACGAGTGGTGTAAAGCAGAGTGACTGTTACATTCAGTTTGACGTTGCAGGTCCTCTGAAGTGTTCGACGATTGACGGATATCTGGTCGGTGACAGGGTAGATACGTATGAGCTTGAAGATGGAATGCTTCGTATTGATGAGCATCTGTTTGACAATGATGCGCTGATTATTGAGAAGCAGAATATTAAGAAGGTTTCGTTATGTGATCCGAAGAAGCAGGTATTTCTCACGATTGAGCTGGATGCACCGCTTTTTGGAATCTGGAGACCGGCGGATCCGGGCGCTCCTTTCGTATGCATTGAACCGTGGTATGGAAGAAGTGACAGAATCGGATACGCGGGAGAGTTAAGAGACAGAGAATATGAGAATGTGCTTGCAGCAGGAGAAAACTGGGATGCAGGCTATACAATTCTTGTTTAAAGTGATCAGGAATACTCCGGGATGGGAGAAGTACCGGATACAAGGGAGAATGGATTATGGAGCAACAGAATAATAAGAAGCCGGAAGGCAATATACATCCGGACAATTCGGTATTATCCAGAAATTCGCAGCTTTACCGGCCGGAGGATACACGGACAACGAGAGAAAAGTTAAAGTCCATGAAATTTACGGACAAGGTTGTCTTTATCGTGCAGTATTACGGACTCAAGATTCTGGCAGTGATCGCAGCGATTGCACTTGTAATCTATCTGATCGTGCATTTTGCTTTTGCGAAGGAGGTCGTCCTCAATATTGTGGCAGTCAATGCGCAGGATATTGCGACAACATCAGCAGCGGATGAACAGTCTTTCTATGAGGATTTCCTGAAAACGCATGTGGAGGATACCGATGATGCCGAAGTGGGAATCGCCAGCAATGTCAGTGTCTCGGAGGATGAGTCGAACAGCGCGGGTATGCAGAATCTGCAGGCAATCCAGGTGCAGCTTATGGCAGGAACCGTTGATGATGTATTGGCGGATGAGGCGTTTGCAACAAGCCTTGGCGAGATGGGATATCTTGCAGATATTACCACCATACTGCCGCAGGAGGTGCTGGATAAATACGCGGATGACATTGTGTACGCAACAAGCGTGGATACGAATGAGACCGCTCCTGTCGGCATCCGCCTGAAGGATAATGCATGGCTGAAGAAGTCGGGCTGGTATGCAAACGTGGAAAATCCGGTGATCGGTGTCAGTGCAGCGGCGGATCACGCAGATCTTGCAGTGGACTTTATGCTCTATGTACTGGATGAGGCACAGTAAAATGTATTAGAACAGGGGCAGATGGCATAGACTGTAATAATTCTTGATGTTATGGAATTATTATGGGTGAGCGGAAAAACAAAAGCAGTTTGGATCGTATTGAACGCCGGATCTTATGCAATCTGCTGCTGATCGTGGCTGCGTATGCATTCGGCGTGTGTCTGGGTGTGAGCATGGATAAAACAGATAGAAAGCGTGTAGATATGGAACAGACAGATGTTATAAAATGTAATACTGATATCGAGGAAAAACACAAGATTGCGATCACATTTGATGACGGACCGAATCCGGAATATACAATGAAATTGCTGGATGGATTACAAAAGCGTGGTGTGAAAGCCACGTTTTTTCTGTTGGGAGCCGAGGTGGAAAAATATCCGGATGTTGTGAAGGCGATCGATGAGGGAGGACATCTGATCGGTGTGCACTCATATGAACATGTGAATTTCGGGCAGGTCGGGGACGAGGCAACTTTGGAACAGATTACAAAGACACAGGAAGCCATCCACGAGGTGACTGGAAAATACGCAGGTTTTGTAAGACCTCCGTATGGGTGCTGGAATAAGTCTTTGGACGAAAAGGTTTCGCTGATTGAGGTGTTGTGGGATATTGATCCACAGGACTGGGCAACGAAGGATGCGGATACTGTGGTGCAACGCATTTTAAAAGGAGCACCGGAAGGAAGTATTATCCTTTTGCACGATGCATCTGCGTCCTCAGTACAGGCGGCTTTTACAGTAATTGACAGTCTGCAGCAGGAAAATTATGAATTTGTGACAGTGGAGGATCTGTTATTGGAATAATTGTTAGGGTATTCGACGAAAGCAAAAGGAATGTTTGTGATTGCAGGCGGAACGTGATAAAATAGGATCGAAAATAGGAATACTAGACGAAGAGGATAAGAAATGCAACAGAATGAAGTACGACAGGAGTACCTGACGGGGGAGCGGGCGCTTTTTATGTCGAGAGATCTTAAAGTTTATGATAGTGTTTTTGCAGAGGGGGAATCACCGCTCAAGGAGAGCGAGAACATTGAATTATATGACAGTCTGTTTCGGTGGAAGTATCCGTTGTGGTATTGTAATCATGTGAAAGCTGAGCGTTGTACATGGTTTGATATGGCAAGAGCCGGCGTATGGTATACAAACGATATCAGCGTGAAGGATACGATCATTGAAGCACCGAAGAATTTCCGAAGATGTGATGGAGTAACTTTGCAAAATGTTAATTTCCCGCATGCGGAGGAGACACTTTGGAATTGCCGGAATGTTACACTGGATCATGTGACAGCAACCGGTGATTATTTTGCAATGAACTGTAAGAATATGAAGATTGATCATTTTGAACTGATCGGTAATTATTCCTTTGACGGCGTGGAGAATATGGAGATTCATAATTCCCGTCTGCTCTCGAAGGATGCGTTCTGGAATACGGATCATGTTACGGTATATGATTCCTTTATCTCTGGCGAATATTTAGGCTGGAATGCAAAGAATCTGACGCTGATTAACTGTACGATCGAGAGTCTGCAGGGAATGTGCTACATTGACAATCTTGTGATGAAGAATTGTAAGCTGATCAATACAACACTGGCGTTCGAATACTCGACCGTGGATGCGGAGATCGTCAGCAATATTACAAGTGTGATGAATCCGTCCGGGGGAACGATTACGGCGGATCACATCGGAGAACTGATCATCGAGAAGGACAAGGTGGATCCTTCCAGAACGAAGATCATATGTAACCAATAAGAACAGTTTTTGAAAATGCGAGTTTGGATGGACTGAAATCGGAGTGAGAGACAAAGGAGAAGGTTTATGAAGAAAAGCCACAGAAAAGACGTTATTATTGCAAGAATTATTTTTGCTGCGATGTGTGTCGCTTTAGTTGCGATCATTATTGGTCTTGTCATGCTTGTGCGCGCGCATAAGAGTGATAAGGCAACGCAGCAGATGGAACAGACACAGACGCAGACCCAGAGTGAGGAATGGGTGCCGGATGTGGTTGAGTCGGAGACACAGACGCAAACGCCGGAAGTGGTTGAGATGACCTATATGTGGACAACGGACGGTGTTAATCTTCGAAGCGAGCCAAACACCGACAGTGCGGTTGTTACGGTATTGGGTGTTGGCACACAGGTGCGTATGATCGGAGAAGAAGATGGCTGGGTGAAAGTCAGCTTTAACGATCAGGAAGGATATATCCGTGCGGATTTCCTGACAACGGAGCAATAGGAACCACCGGCACGCATGCTGCATAGTCTATAGGGATGAGAGATTGGAGCGTGCGTGTGGATTACAGAGATGATTTGTACCCAAAGATTCCTTTTTATATGACTTATCCGATGCAGAGCATGTATCTTACAGAGATGGAATATGAGAAGGATATGGAACGCATGAAATCGTACTATCCGTCCGAGACAAAGGCAATCATGAAGCTGGTGGAAGAACGATTAGACGAACTTGAGTATGAGGGAAGCCGGATCTACGATGAGGAGCCGGATCGTACCATGATCCAGATGGAAGTGGATCGTCTGTACAGGAAGCTTGTAGATTCTGAGGAACAGCCGGTGCAGGAGATGAAGGAACTGTCTTATTTTGAGATGGTTCCGATGTCAATCGGAGGCAGACCGGGAGGTCCGCCTCCACCGCCACCGCGCGGAGGATGTGGCGATAACTGGCTGTGTAGTATGGTAGGTGTGCTTTTTGGAACAGAGCTTTACCGCAGACGATGCAGACATCGCAGATGCAGACGCTGGTGGTAGCTGCTCGTTTTTTTCACTAAGTAACATCAGGTCATATGTGTTTACCTGGCACCGGAACCCGTATGGTGTTTTGGTGTCGGGGGACAACAGACGAAGGAAGAACAGATAAGAAGACATACAGTGCAGGGAAAGTGAAATGAAAAAACAAATAATCAAACCAGTAGTACTGCTTACTCTTTTTCTTGTGGCAGTCGTTTTTTTTAGTGTAATTACCAATAAGGATAATAAAGATCTGACCACGACGCTTTCGGAGGCAACCCTTCCTGTTGTGGAATTCTATGAAGGGGATACTGCAGTCAACGAACTGCACGGTTATGTCACGAAGATGGATTCGACCGCGATGCGTGATACGATCACTCCGGTGGATGATAAGCGTATCCTGCCGATGACGATTGCTACATACGGACGCAAAATCGATGGAATCACTTATGAAATCCGTAGCATGGACGGACAGCGTCTTGTTGCCAAAAGTGAAGTCAGTGATTATAAGACGAATGGAAACCGGATTACGGCAGATCTTCAGATTCAGAATCTTCTGACTGCGAATGAGGAGTATACGTTGGTAATCACGCTGACTTCCGGCAAAAACGAGATTTATTACTATACAAGACTTATGCAGACAACCGATTACTATACGACGGAGTGTCTGGACTTTGCTTTGAAATTTCATGATTATACGTTTCGCGATGATGCGGACAAGTTTATTCCGAAATATATGGACGCAACAACCGGTGATAATACAACGCTCAATTATGTGGACTTAAGCTGTACGTTGAATCAGATCACATGGGCGGACCTGAAACCGGAGGTGCTTGGTGATGTGGTTGCTTCTTACAAGGAGATTAACAGCTCCTACAATGTGATCACAATCGATTATGTTGTGACATATGTCAATGATGCGGGAGAGACCGAGTTTTACAATGTGGAAGAGTACTATCGTCTCCGTATGACAAGTGATCGTATGTATGTGCTTAATTTTGAGCGCACGATGGAACAGATTTTCCGTGGAGAGAATAACTTCTTCAATGGAGACAATGCAATCCAGCTTGGAATCCGTGATGCAAATGTGGATTACGAGATCAGTAAGACTGGCGATGTGATCGCTTTTGTGCAGCAGGGAGAATTGTGGTGCTTTGACCGGGTAAATAACAAGATCGTGCAGGTGTTCAGTTTCCGTAAAGAAGAGGGAATTGATGCACGTGATAACTGGGATCAGCATGATATCAAGATTGCCCGTGTCGATGAGGCGGGCAGTGTGGACTTTGTGGTCTATGGATATATGAACCGCGGTGAGCACGAGGGTGAAGTCGGTACGGCGGTGTACCATTACGATGGTCTTGTGCAGACGATTGAGGAGGAAGTTTTTATTCCGTCCGATACGTCTTATGAGATCTTAAAAGCGCAGATGGGACAGCTGATGTATGTGAACGAGCCGGGAATGCTCTATCTGATTCTTGACGAGAAGCTTTATCAGGTTAATCTGGATTCTCTTTCGACGAAAGTTCTTGTTGAGGGGCTGAAGGAAAACTGTTATAAGATATCACAGTCGAACCAGTATTTTGCATGGGTGGATGCGGAGCAGGAGTTTGCAAGCAGTACGATTACACTGATGAATCTGAATGATGGATCGACTTATGAGATCAGTGAATCCGGTAACGAATACCTTCGCCCGCTCGGATTTATTGACAATGATTTCATATATGGTATTGCCAAAGCCAAAGAGGTCAGTGTCGGTGAGGCCGGTAACACGCAGTTCCCGATGCAGACGCTTAAGATTATGGCAACATCAGAAGATAGTCATGAGATCATCAAAGAATACCAGCCATCCAAGGGCAGGGTAGAGAGCATCAGTGTTGCAGATTATACCGTGACGGTACAACTGATGAAGAAGTCCGGCAGCCAGTATCTGACAGCCGGAACGGATTCTATTATGAATCGTGAGGCGGATACGGAGACGAAGATTACACTCGAGTCTACGGCTACGGAACTGAAAGAGACACAGTATCAGCTTACGATGAAGGACAGTGCGGATACGAAGAAGGTCAAGATGATCACATCCAAACTGGTACTTTTGGAGGAACCACGTACGTTGACCTTTGAGGATAATAAGGATCAGGAACGTTTCTATGTGTATGAAAAAGGTGATGTTGTATTAGCGACAGATCATATTGCGGATGCAATTCTGTGTGCAAATGAAAATCTCGGCGTTGTAGTGGACAATAACCAGCAGTATGTGTGGATGCGCGCGCGTAAGAATATGCAGAGTGCTTTCTCAGGTCTTAAGGTAGCAAGTGCAGATAAGGGCGCATCTTCCGTTGTGCGGGCCGTCAGTGCAATGTTGGATTACTGTGGAAAGGGACTTGGCGTAAAGCAGCTCGTAGACAACGGAGCAACACCAAAGAGTGTGCTGGAAGACACATTGACGGATTCGGTGGTACTTGACGTATCTGGTTGTACGGTGAATGAAATCCTGTTTTATGTCAGCCAGGGAAGCCCTGTTTTTGCAATGACGGGAAGTAAGAGTGCGGTACTTGTAACCGGATATTCACAGACGAATATTTACTATTATGATCCGGCAGATAGCTCGACAAAATCAATGAGTATCGAAGCTGCGGATGCGCTTTTTACAAAAGCCGGAAATCTGTTCTTCACCTATCTGAATCGTTAAGTATGGCAAAGGAATTTTTCGTTGTGAAAATGAACAATAACCTATGAGGTTTTGCAACCTGTTCGTGAAACTTTAACAGAAATAGAGTTCGTCTCTTGCAAATATTCGGGAAGTGAGCTATATTTTCTTTATGTGTTACACAGAGTTGGAAAGGGAGAGCGTATGAGTAAGAAAAATGTGATCGTTTCTAATGTGGCAGAAGAGCATGATAATCCTATTGCTGAACTTGTTCAGGTGGCATGCAAGTTTGACAGCGACATCATATTAGAAAGCGATAACCGTCGTATTAATGCGAAAAGCATTATGGGTATCATGGCTTTTAATCCATCTGAGGGAATGTCTGTTGACATTGTTACAGAAGGAAAAGATGAACAGGAAGCACTGGTAGCAATTGAAAAATTTTTAGTATGTGAATAATTCACAGGAGGACAATGTGATGCAGAACAAGAAGTTAAACAAGACAAGTTCGAACGCAAAGTTAGTAAAGACTCCGGAAGTTAAGGCAGAAGTAAAAGAGACAGTTCAGGACATTGCTAAGAAAGCAAAGGACGTAGTAACAAAGACAGCAGATACTGCTGAGAAGACTGTTAAGGAAGCTGCTGCAAAGACAGCAGACGCGGCTGAGAAGACAGTTAAAGAAGTTGCAGCAAAGACAGCGGATGTTGCAGAGAAGACACAGACTGCAGCAGCAAAGACAGCAGATGCTGCTGAGAAGACGGTTAAGAAGGCTGAGACTAAGGTGAAGGCAGCTGCTAAGAAGCCTGCTGCAAAGAAAGCTGCTAAGGAAGTATTAAAGCCTGAGATTACAGTACAGTATCAGAACCTTGAAGTGACAACTGAAGTGGTTGAGGAGCGCGTTAAGGCTCAGTTCGCAGCAGAGGGACACAGAGTAGGTACCATCAAGAAGCTGAACATTTATGTAAAGCCGGAAGAGTATGCTGCATACTACGTAATCAATGATAAATTTACTGGAAGAGTAGATCTGTTCTAGAATGTATTGAATATAAAATAAGCTGCCGGAAGGCAACTGAAAGATGAATGTAACGACCTTGAGAGAAATCTTGAGGTCGTTTTTGTGTGAATCATATACAAAAAAAGAAATCCTTAAGATAAGGATTTCTTTACTGTAGAGCGGGTGATGGGAATCGAACCCACGTATCCAGCTTGGAAGGCTGGTGTTCTA
>OLSD01000539.1_pt1 | contig 37473 bp, 32 predicted proteins | sample 1672211 | NCBI WGS metagenome assembly OLSD01 (sample SAMEA3136659, study PRJEB25190) | human gut metagenome | reverse complement strand
ATGGCGCACATCTTCGCCAAAAGCCTGCCGGAGGATGGGCTAAAGAAGATCAACACAGTTCTCTCCATTGAAGATGTAGATTGTGACCTCATATTGCCAATACAATACGCCGGTGATATTTTTAAACTTTATCGAGCTGGTGTCCTGGCCGGGGAACCTAAGACCCATGCTTTCCGCCCCACTTCGACCATCACCCGTGCGGAAGCCGCTGCTATCGTAGCTCGTCTTGCTCTCCCAGCCACCCGCGAAAATTTTGATATTGTTTGGAGATGTGGCGCTTATTATGATCAGCCAGAGTTTTCACTGACAAACGCCGAAGGCAAGACGCTTTCTACTGGTCAACATTCTTATCAGGAATTAGCTGACTTTGTAGATGGGTTAACTCTGATCGAATCCAGCGAATTTCAAGACGAAGGGAAACAGCAGGGTGCGGTTACCCATGTCACCAATTCCTACAAAGGGCTCACTGTTCACTATTTTATTGATCCAGAGAATCCTCGCGATGTTTTCATTTTCCAACTATCTACAAAATCCCCTGCCTACATCGATCAACGTGGGATCCGTGTTGGCTGTTCCGAAGCAAAATTGGTGGAAAAATATCCAGGCACTGGAGATTCCGCTTTGTACTATTGTCCACCGGAGTTTGGGCGTTTTTATTATGTTACTGTATATTCCTTTTCTTTATCCTCGTCTAACAATACGATAAGAACTGAATACCATATGAGTTCCGAATCTGGTGGCACTGTTCAGGAGATCTATCTCGCTTCTAATTGGCTGTAACATATAAACAACAAACACTACAGCCTGACCGGTCAGATGACCAGTCAGGCTGTAGTGGCTTGTGTAAGCTCTTACTTTTCTAAGAGTGCGTTGCTGTTTTTCAGTAGGGTCTGGATATTGGTAATATCTGTCTGGCTCAGGCTCAGAGGATCTTTGCCATTCTTGATGGCATAGGCCGCAGCCACACCAGCGGCGTCACCCAGCACACACTGGTTGGGGAGCACCCGAATTTCCGCCCAGGCAAGCGAACTAGCGCTCACAGCATAGCCAGGGATGAGAAGGTTCTTGACAAAGTTCGTCGCAATAGCGTCGTAGGGAACATACACAGGATTCTTCGGACTATCCCTCTTGATACCTACATCGCCGCGAACTTTATCGCCAACCTCATTGAACCAAATGTAGTTACCATTCGCGTCCTTCAAGTCCTCAAACTTGTAGCCGTTGATGTCAGAGTAGTAGTAGTTCAGGCCGATCCGCTTCTTATAGTTCCGCTTGTCTGTTTTTTCAGAACTGCTCGCGCCAGCATCCCAGCAATCCATTGCATGGAGGCCGTAGTTCGAGTTTTCCGTTCCATTTGCTCGTGCGCTGGAAGACTGCGCGGCATGGATCGTCTCCCGCAGGTACAGAATCTTGCCCACAGCAGGCTTCCCATCAGAATCCATGACCAGTTTAGCAGACTGGAATCCAGGGAAACAACGCATGGCAGACAGGAACTCCGGGTTTTCCAGCATCTTTCTGCCTGCGACCCAAGCGTCATCCACCGTCTTGTAGTCAGAGCGCATGTCCGCAGGGAAGATGCTGGTCCCCTTGTCCCGGTTGTTGGCGCGTCCATCCACGTTAAAGAGCAGCAACATATTGACCCACCACTCAGCGGAGTTTTCACCATCCTGCGCCATGTTGAAGGGCTTCAAAGCAAAGCCCTGGGGACCATACTTGTTGTTGAAGTTGATGATAGTCGTATTGTTCTTATACGCATACTTACCACCATTGCCGTCTGCTGTCTTATATTCAGCACTAGCGTCAGGAACGGTAAAAACCTTACGCATTGTGTTCGGCTCAGTTGCGTCCACGTTGATCTCTGTCACGGACGTATCGACTCCAGTTACTTTAAACATCAGGGTTGCCACCTGCTGTCTTCCCTGACCGGGATTGCTCTTCTCGCTGGCATCCAGGAAGCGAGCCGGGAAATCATAGCGGCCCACCGTACCACCGAAGTTAGACAGGCGAGTCAAGCGGCCAGATTCCGAGGCATCAATGAATACGGTCCCCTTGACTGTGGCGGTCGTGTTCTCCCAAACCACAACCCCGGTGGTTGCATCCCGCTTGATCTGTTTCAGGTCAACAGAGGTGATTTTGCCGTTCGCCCAGCCAATGCCGGTGATGTCGTAGCCATAGTAATAGCTGATCATGCTACCATACTTGGCCAAATCCTGCTTCATGGTATCGGCCAGATTCTTCACACCGTAAAACTGCTGCTTACCATTGTCAGACCACCAGGCATAAGTACCCTGCGCAGGGTGAACGTCAGGAAGTCCATAGCGACTCCAATTACGCTGGTCGAAATAGTTCTGGCCACCCACGGTAGCCAGACCACCCAGGCAAACGCCGTTGCCGTTGTGGTCCACGGGATCGGGAATGATGAGAGCAATCTTCTTATCCCGAATGCCCTTCAGATTCCCCGCTGCTTTTGCTGCTGCGGCTACACCAGCTACGGTGCCGCCATAGACAACAATATCTACTGTTTCCATGATCTTTTCTCCTTTGTGTTAGTTTTGGTCCTTGCTCTCCCCCGCCTGCTGCCCGGCAAGTGAATTCCCAAGCGGTTTTGAGTAGTGACAAGAGAGAAAGATACGATCTTCTCTCGAAAGTAAACGCCCCATGCAAAAATTTTTCGCAAATTTTGAAAAAGTCGGTTGCACTTTTTCCGATTTTCTATCTTTATAGTTGAAAGGGGTTAAAAAGGCCCCGGAAGGAGGAAAATCTATGAAAGTATTGAAGCGCTTGCTTTGCGGCGCACTCATCGCCACGCTGCTGCTCCCCGCTGCCATGGCCGCGCCATCCGAGAGTTCCTTCCCGGATACCCAAGGCCACTGGGCACAGGAGCAGATCGAAACTGCCGTACAGAGCGGCTGGGTGAGTGGCTACCCGGACGGGACGTTCCGCCCTGATGCTACCATCACACGGGCTGAGTTCGTGAAGATGCTGCTGTCCGCGACCAACATGGACCCATATTCTAAGCTGGTCCAGTGGATGAAAGAGAGCAACAAAACCAATCAAGGTCCACTCACTGACATGAGCAGCCACTGGCTGACCAAGCAAGGTCTGACAGACGTAGCCTTAGCTTCGGGTCTGGTGGTCGTCGATGATTATAACGAACATAAATTCCAGCCAGAGAAAGCCATTGCCCGCTATGAGATCGCGCTGATGGCTGACCGTGCACTGGGGCTTGTCTATCCAGCTACACACGAAGAAAACATTGACCTGTCTTTCACAGACAAAGATACGATCCAGGACTGGATGCGAGGCTATATAAAGCAGGCGACCAACGTGGGGATCTTAAAGGGCTATCCTGACGGCAGCTTTGGTCCCAAGAAGACAGCCACCCGCGCAGAAGCCGTGGTGATGATTTCTCGCGTAGTCAACGAGATGTTGAAGAGTACCTCTCACAAGGAAACAATGACATTAGTATTTCAATATAACGACTCGTATCCTCCACACGCATCCAGAGTTCTGAAATGTTTTCGTAATTATCTCAATATTGACGGCACAATTTATCTTCCTGCGGATCTTCTGCTTCAAAGTTGGCTAATCGTTTCTGAGAACTATGACCCTTCTGGTGAATACGGCTATTATGTTGCCTGGGATCCTATTTCTCAACGTGTCGGCCTGGACACGGAAGGCAGTACTACTGCCTTCTATCCGGGTAGCACAAAATACAACTTTAATGTACCGATCTGGACGATCGCTTCCCTTGGCGAGAAGATGAGTCTCGTGGATACCTCTCCCACACCCGCTAGAATGTTGTCTGGCCAAGTTATGATCCCGGTCTATTCCGAGCAGGAAGATACCGGATGGAATAGTCAATATGAAAATAACATGCTAACGCTTCTCCTCCCGGAGCCTGCCACTCTTCCTATTTCTTAAAATGGATGGGAGCAGTTCAGCCTGATCTGCTCCCATTGTACTTGAATCAATCAATAGGTCTTTTCCAGCATTGCTGCGCTGTTAAGCAGCGTGCTTTGAATCGCAGCAATGTCTGTGCTGTTGAAAGTCAAAGGCTGTTTGTTATTGTTTGCAGCATACGCTGCTGCTACACCCGCAGCATCACCCAGCACACACTGGTTGGGCAGGGTTCTTGCTTCTGACCAACCCAGGGAAGAGATACCCGCGGCGTAACCGGGAATGAGCAGATTATAGACGAAGTTCGTCGCGATTGCATCATACGGAACATAGGTAGGAGAGTTATGCGTTGGGAAGGACATTCCCTCTCGCAATGTCGTAGTTACCTCGTGACCCCAAATATAGGCACCAGATTTCTTCAAGTCTTCAAACTTGTAAGCATTGATGTCCAGGGCATAGTAGTTCAACCCAACGCGCTTGGCATAATTTCTCACATCATATCCACTGGATTTGTTAGAACCAGGGACGCGGAAGTCATCCGTACGAAGCGCATAGTTGCTGTTCTCCGTACCATTGGCTCTCGCACTGGAAGACTGTGCCGAGTGGATCGTCTCACGCAGGTAGAGAATCTTTGCCACCACAGGCTTTCCTTTGCTATCTTTTACCAGCTCTGCGTTTTCAAACCCAGGGAAGGAACGAAGTGCCGGCAGGAAGTCATCGTACTCCAGGACTTTCTTAGCTGCAACATAAGCGTCGTCTACTGTCATGTAATCGGAACGCATATCCTTGGGAAAGATGCTGGTACCCTTATCGCGGTTATAGGCACGGCCATCGACATTGAAGACCAGCAGCATATTGACCCACCACTCTGATGCCAGAGGGTTACTGCCCTCGGCAGCATCCTGCGCCATATTAAATGGCTTCAACGCAAACCCTTGAGGACCGTACTTGTTGTTAAATGCAATAATTTTTGCATTATTCTTATAGGCATCCGTGCCACCGGCCACACCGATGAATCCACCATGCTGAGCATTTTCCAAGCCCGCTGCATGGCGATTAAAGTTAGTTACCTTGAACATCAAGGTAGCTGCCTGCTGGCGAGCCTTGCCGCTGCTTCCCTGTTCACTTGCATCTAACTTATTGGCGGGCCAATCATACCGGCCGGTGGTACCACCAAAGTTGGACAAACGAGTCAGACGACCGGACTCAGAGGCATCGATGAAATAATCACCGGCCACAGTGCAGGTCTTAGTGCCCCAGACGACACGACCATCCGAATCCTGCTCAATCTGGCACAGGTTGACGGCGGTAATGTTAGCAGGAGCCCCCCAGCCGATGCTCTTAATGTCATAGCCGTAGAGGATGTTAATCTTTCCCTGAAACTCAGGCTTTGTCAGATCCGACTTCAGACGGTTGGAAAGTGTCTCCGGGTTATAGTGCTGACCAACTTTGCTATACCACCAGTTAAAAGAACCTTTGGTATAGAATCTCCACTCATTGTTAATTTGCTTCCAGCCAATATCAAAGAAGTTCTGGCCACCCACAGTAGCCAGGCCACCAAGACAAACACCGTTGCCGTTGTGATCCACAGGATCAGGGACGATGAGGGTGATAGTGGTCTTCTCCAGGTCCACATGACCTGCTGCTTTTGCCGCTGCTGCGACACCGGCCAGGGTACCGCCATAGACGACGATACTTTTGTTTTCTTCTGCCATAATACATGGCCTCCTTAGAATAAATTTTTGTTCCTACTCTTTCCCGCCTGCTGCCCGGCAAGTGAATTCCCAAGCGGTTTTGAGTAGTGACAAGAGAGGAAGATACGATCCTCTCTCAAAAGTAAACGCCCCATGCAAAAAATTTTATTTTTTTGTGGGCCGCTCTACCACGAAGTAATACTTCACCTGTTTGCGGAACAACGCATAGTTCCCCTGGGTCCGTGCCAGGCGGGTACTTGCCGGGTCGTTCAGAAACACGGTGTTGCCCTGGAGCTTCCACAGCAGGACGAAATGCCCGGAAGAAGTCCATAGCCCCGGCCCCATGCAGGCGATCACAAGATGGCCTTGATCCAACGCTGCTTTTGCTTTGGCATGATAGGGGCTATCCTGCTTGCCGTAAATAGTGGTGCCGTTGAGCATGTAAGCCTTAAGGCCATATCGCTTGGCTGCCGGAGCAAAGTAGCCATAGTAAGTCCCCTGTTTTGGGGCCTTATAGCCACGAGACAATGCCCAGGCACACTCGCTCTTCGGCGTCACGGACTTGTCCGCCCAAGTTGCCAAAACCATAGCCATTGCAGTAGGACCACAGCCAGAAGCACCGATAGTCGTTTTCTCGCCTTTGGCTGAGTAGTCCAGCTTTGCCCAGCGCGGATCCGTCTGGAGATAGCGGATCGGCTGTGTCATAGGCCTTTTCCCTCCCTTCTTGTTGGATGAAATACAACAGAGAAAGAGAGGGAACCAGGGAGAAAGTAAACGCTCCCAAAAAATTTTCGCAAATTTTGAAAAAATCGGTTGCTCTTTTTCGTTTTTGCTATCTTTATTATTTAGAGGGGCAAAAAAGCCCCAAACTGCATTGGGAGGTCTGATCCATGCTGCAAAAAAATGTGTTGGAATACCTGGAGAACACCGCCCGCCGCTTCCCAGACAAGCTGGCGTTTTCTGACGAAGGCCGGTCCTTCTCCTTTGCCCAGCTGCTGGCAGCGGCCAAGGGGCTTGGCTCTGCTCTGGCGGCGCAGACCGACCGGCCCAACCGCCCGGTGGTGGTGCTGGTAGATCACCGCGCGGCGAACCTGGCCGCCTTTCAGGGCGTCCTGAGCGCCGGGGACTACTACGTCCCGCTGGACAGCCAGATGCCCCTGCCCCGCCTGCGGGGCATCGTGGAGACGCTGGCCCCCGCCGCCCTGGTCTACGGACAAGCGCGGGAGCGTGTGGCCCAAGCCCTGGCCGACCTCTGCCCTGTTCTGCTGCTGGACGAGGCCGCCTTTACCCATTCTGTGGACGAAGCACGCTTGCAGTGCCGCCGGGACAGGGTCCTGGACATCGACCCGGTCTACGCCATCTTCACCTCCGGCTCCACCGGCACGCCCAAGGGTATTATCCTCTCCCACCGGAGCGTCATTGACTTCATCGAATGGATGGCCGACGCCTGCGGCTTTACGGAGCGAGACATTCTGGCAAACCAAGCCCCGTTTTACTTTGATCTCTCGGTGAAAGATATTTATATCACCCTCAAGTGCGGGGCCAGCACCCACATCATCCCCAAGAAAGACTTTCTCTTCCCGCCCCTGCTCATGGACTTCCTGGCCGACAAAGCGGTCACGGCCCTGGTCTGGGCGACCTCCGCCTTTCACCTGGTCGCCAACTCCGGCGTGCTGGAACAAAAGGCCCCGCAGACTCTGCGTACCGTGATCGTCGGCGGCGAAACACTCCGGGCCAAGCAGCTCAACCGTTGGAAGCGGGCCTTGCCCCAGGTCCAGTACATCAATTTGTACGGCCCCACTGAGGTCACCGTGGACTGCACCTGGTACCCCATCCGACGGGACTTTGCCGACGACGAGCGCATCCCCATCGGCACGGCCTGCGCCAACAAAGAGGTCTTCCTCCTGGACGAGTCATTACAGCCCGTCCCGCCCGGCCAGCCCGGAGAGCTGTGCGTGCGCGGCATCGGCCTGGCCAAGGGCTATTTTGCCCAGTGGGACAAGACCCGCTCAGCCTTTATGCAGGACCCCCGCAACCCCAACTATCCCGACCTCATCTACCGCACCGGTGACCTAGCGCTGGAAGACGAACACGGCGTCTTCACCTTTCTCTCCCGTCGGGACGGCCAGATTAAGCACATGGGCTACCGCATCGAGCTGGGCGAGATTGAAACCGTCCTCAGCGCCTTTCCCGCCCTGGAAGAGGTCGTCTGCTTCTTCGACCCGGAGAAAGACCGCATCCACTGCGCCTACACCGGCGGCGAGGACCCCAAGGCCCTGGCGAAAGCGGCCCGCGCCGCCCTGCCCCGCTACATGGTCCCCAACCTCTATCACCCCCTGGAGACGATGCCCCACAACCCCAACGGGAAGATCGACCGCCCCCGGCTCCAGGATGCTATTTTCAGAAAGAAGGTCCTTATCCCATGAGAGAAAAACTATTGGAAATTCTGACCGAAGCCGTCCCCGGCGTTGACTTTGAGACGGAGACGGCCCTGGTGGACGATGAGATCTTGGAATCTCTGGACATCGTAACCATTGTCTCAGAGCTAAATGACGCCTTCGACGTCGAGATCACCGTGGATGACCTGGTTCCTGAGAACTTCAACTCTCTGGACGCCATGCTGGCGCTGCTCCAGGCCCGGAAGGACTGAGCATGTCGTTTACCTCTCTCTCCTTTCTCCTGCTGGTCGCCGGGGCGGTGCTGGTTTATTACCTGCTGCCGCAGCGCGCCCAGTGGTGCGTTCTGCTGGCGGCCAGCCTGGTGTTCTACTGCGTCGGTGGCGGGAAGACCGTCCTTTACGTCTTTTATACTGCCGCCATCGTCTATGTCTGTGGCCTGCTCCTAGGACATTACAACGACTTGCGCCGCGCGGCCCCTAAGGAAGAACGAAAGGCGGTCACCGCCCGGTATAAGCCCCGTCGCCGGGCTGTTGTGCTGGTCGCCTGTCTCCTGAATTTCGGCCTGCTATATGTGCTGAAATACTGGAATTTCACCGCCGATCTCTTCCTGCCCCTGGCCGACCGGGCAGGGGTGCAGCTGCCGCTGTCTGAGCTGGTCCTCCCATTGGGCGTCTCCTTTTTCATGTTCCAGTCCGTGGGCTATGTCATCGACGTCTACCGCGACAAGTACGCGCCAGAGCACCATTTTGGGAAGCTGCTGCTCTTCGTCTCCTTCTTTCCGCAGATGGTCCAGGGACCCATCAGCCGCTTTGGGGACCTGGGGCCTCAGCTTTTGGCCGGGCGGAGTCTGGATTTTGGCAACCTGAAGTATGGCATCCAGCTCATGCTGTGGGGCTATTTCAAAAAGCTAGTCATCGCAGACCGGGCCGCCGTGCTGGTCTCCTCTGTGCTGGACCACCCCTGGGACCACAGCGGCAGCATTCTCGCCGTCGGGGTCCTGTTCTACTGCATCCAGCTCTACGGTGACTTCTCCGGCGGCATCGACATCACCCGGGGCGTGGCCAAGCTTTTTGGCATCGACCTGGCCGAAAACTTCCGCCGCCCGCTCTACGCCACGTCACTCACGGATTTTTGGCGGCGCTGGCACATCACCCTGGGGACCTGGATGCGGGACTATCTCTTCTATCCCCTCTCCCTGTCCAAGCCCTTCGGCAAGCTGGGGAAACTGACCCGCAGGCACATCAAAGGCAAGTTGGGCAAGATCCTCCCCACCTCCCTGGCAACTTTCCTTGTCTACTTGGTCATCGGCATCTGGCACGGAGCCAACTGGCGCTACATCGCCTTCGGCTTTTGGAACGGTGGCATCATCACCCTCTCCCTCCTGCTCTCCCCCCGCTTCTACCGGTGGAAGCAGTCCCTGCACATCAACGATACGTCCAGGGGCTGGCACCTCTTCCGGCTGGTCCGGACCAATGTCATCGTCTTCTTCGGCCGCTACATCACCCGCGCCCCGCGCTTTCTCACGGCGGTCTGGATGGCCAAAGAGACGCTGCTCCACCCTCAGTTTGCCGACCTTGCCAACGGCACGCTGCTCACCCTGGGCCTGACTGCCCAGGACTACGTCGTGCTGCTGCTCAGTGTCGCCGTGCTGCTCCTGGCGGAGTGGTATCAGGAGACGCACGGAGAAATTCGCCCCGCGCTGGAGAAGCAGTCCCCCTTCGTCCAGTGGGTCTGCATCGCCCTCCCTCTAGTGGTGCTTTTCTGCTTTGGCGTGCTGCGGGCAGAATACATCTCCTCGACCTTTCTCTATCAGCAATTCTAAGATCCACAATTTTAATCCTCGGAGGCACACATGAATTCAAAACGCTGGCTGGCCCTCTTCCTGGCGACGGTCGTTCTGCTGGGGGCGGCGGTCGTGGCCTTCAACTACTGGGTGGACCCCTTCGGGGTCTTCTCCCACAAGGCGATGGAATGGCCTTCCTACGAAATGACCCTGAACCCGCGCACCGCCAAGATCACCTACCTGAAAGAGCACCACGACGAGTACGACTCCTATCTGCTCGGCTCCTCTTCCACAAGTTCGTTCCCTGTCGCGTCACTGAACCGGTATTTGGACGCCAAGTTCTACAACATGATCGTCTATGGCTCCGACATGCTGGACACGGAAGAGCAGGCAACCTATCTTCTCACCCACTACACCGTCAAAAATATCGTGGTCAACGTCTATTTGGACAACGCCACCTCCTACAACGTCGAGGCGGATCCCCTCTCCTACGCCATGCCCCCGGAGATGACTGGGCAAAGCAAGTTCGCCTTCTTCTCCAAGTATCTCTTTCTGGACCCCCGCCACAGCCTGGATAAGCTCAAGGCCATGCGAAACGATACCTACCTTACCCAGCCGTTTGACGTCTTCAACGAGACGACCGGGGCCTATGACAAAACCGTGCGGGACGCGGAGGGCATCGGCAGCCTGGACGCTTATTTGCAAGCCTACCCCGTCTTCGCCAACTACCCTAAGTCCCACATCGAGATGAATGAGCAGGCCATCACCGGCACCCTGGAGAGTCTCGCCCGCATCCGGGATCTCTGCCGGGAAAAGGGCGTAAACTTTCTCGTCCTCACGCCCCCGGTCTACTACGAATACCTCCGCTATTTTGACTGGGAGCAGGTCGTCGATTTCTACACCCGCCTGGCAGAGGTCACGGACTATTGGGACTTTCTCTACAGCTCCGCGAGCTTTGAGCCGCGCTATTTCTACGACGAGACGCACGCCCGCAACTGTGTCGGCCAAATGGCCCTGGCCCGGCTCTTCGGGGATGACAGCATCTATGTTCCGGCGGACCTCGGTGAACACGTCACCCGGGAAAACGCCGCTGAACACTGGGCCGCGCTCTCCCAAACCCACGCGCAAGCCGCGGAAGCCTACACCGCCACGGTCCCCGTCCTCATGTACCATCATCTGGACCAGACGGGCAACGACACCACACTCATCACCCCAGAGCACTTCGAGGCGCAGATCGCCGCCCTGGCCGCAGCCGGCTACACCGCTGTCCTCCCGGACGAGCTGGAAGCCTACGTCCGCGAGGGGATGCCCCTGCCGCAGAAACCCATCCTCATCACCTTTGACGACGGCTACCTGAGCAACTACACACTCGCCTTCCCCATCCTACAAAAGTACCGCATGAAGGCCACGATCTTCGTCATCGGTGCCACGATGGGAAACACGGAGCACTACAAAGACACCGACTACCCCATCACCCCCCATTTCAGCGCCCAGCAGGCCAGGGAGATGGTGGCCTCCGGCCTCATCTCAATCCAGAGCCACACCTACGACATGCACCAGTGCAAGGCGTTTGAGGGCACAGGCACCGCCCGCGAGACCATTCTCCCCCTGGACGGCGAGAGCGAAGCAGACTACCGCGCCGCGCTCACGGAGGACTGTCAGCAAATGCGCCGTCTTCTGGAGAAGAGCATCGGGGAGACAAACATCCACGTTCTCTCCTATCCCGGCGGCTACTACAACACGCTGGCCCAGGTGACCCTGCTGGAAAACGGCTTCGACATGACCTTCACCACCGAGATGGTCAGCAGCACCCTGCTCAAAGGTCTGCCGCAGTCACTCCTGGACCTGGGCCGCTACAACATCAACCAGGCGGTCTCCGTCGAGCAGCTCCTGGCCTGGGTCAGCTCCGCCCGGGGCTGATTGGAGCACAAACAGGAAAAGAGGGATCCCTTGAAACAGCTCTATCAAACCTACCGGCCCGCCCTCTGGGGTGGCCTTAGCTTTGCGGTGGTCCTCTACGGCCTCATGATGGCGCAGCAGCTGACCAACACCTTTGACGGTCTGTGGAACCAAACCTACTACCATGCAGGCCTCCCGGAGCTGACCTCCGGGCGCTGGCTCCTGCACTACATCGACAAGCTCACTCTGGGGCTGCACGCAGACCCCATCACCTCCCTCGCCGCACTGGCACTGTTTCTCGTGGGCTTTCTGCTGGTGCTACGGCTGCTCGGGGTCGAGGACCCGGTGGTGAGCGTCTTGAGTTCCTGCCTCTGGCTCTCTTCCGTCGTCGTCTGCAATACGCTCTCTTACCGCATGACCTCCCTCGGCTATGCCCTCTCGTTTTTTCTGGCGGTTTTGGGCGTCTACGCACCCCTTCGGCTCCCGCACGCTGGGAGCGCTGTACTCGTAGGCGGCGTTTCCCTGGGGCTGTCCCTGGCGTGCTACCAGGCGTATCTGGGTGTTTTTTGCGTGATAGCGCTGTTCGCGCTTCTCTTCCTGGGCCGCACGGCGGAATGGCACCTGGATCTGGGGCAGATCGGGCACCGCACGCTGTGCGTGTTCGCTGCGCTGCTGCTCGGCGGCCTCTTCTACCGGGCATCTCTGTCGTTTTTTCTCGCACGCAATGACGTCACGCTCAGCAGCTATAACGGGGCCGACAGCATCACGCTCTCCGGGATGCTCACCGCACTGCCGGAGAACCTCGCCAAGACCTATCACTATTTTCGGGTCTATTTTTTCACGGATACGTTTCATCTCAACCGCCTGCAGGCCCACGGATGGGGCTGCTTCCTGTTGCTCCTGCTTCTCTTTGCCGCCGGGATGCTCCGGCTCGGCATCCGGTGCCGGAAACAGCCCGCGCTGGTCTGTCTGCTGCTCCTGGCGGCGGCTGCCCTTCCCGTGGCTGGCAGCGCCTATCTGCTCCTGGCCGGGGATAAGCTGGAACTGCAAATGTCGGCGGGGCTGGCGCTGCTCGTCCCGCTCAGTCTGGTCTTCGTACTCTCCTGTCTCCCCAGAAGGCGCTTGCCCTGGGTTCTCGGGATTCTCTTTGGGCTGGCCTTACTCTACGGAAATGCCATGCAGGTCTGGTTTGATCAAGAGGCCATGTACGAGGGACAAAACGCGTCAGAAACCATGGCCACCCAAATTATCTCGGACTTACAGCGAGAAGGCCTCTGGTCTGACCAGTACGAATATGTCTTCGTGGGCGTCCCGGCCAGAAACGAGACATTTGCCGTCAGCGAGGCATATGCATGCGCCAACCACTACGCACAGATGGGAAACTTCTGGGTCACAGGGATCTGCAATCAGATGTCCTACCACGGTCTCATGGCACGCCTGGGGGTTCGCCTGCCCATGTCCTACCGCACCTATGACTTTATTTCGGAGCGCTATGATCTGTCCGCCCTTCCAACGTTTCCCCAAGCCGGGTACCTCGAGTGCTTTGATGATCACTTCGTCGTGATCAAGATCAGTGACCATCCAGATTACCAGAACTCAGTCCAAACAGGAGGTGAGCGCCATGCGGGAAACGGGACTACTTTCCGTCGTGATCCCGGCCTATCATGAGGAAGCGATGATTGAAAAAACGGCGCACACCATCGGGACCATGCTGGCGGAGCACGGCATCCCGTATGAACTTCTCTTTGTCGATGACGGCTCCCGGGACAACACCTGGGCCTTGATTCGGCACCTCTCCCAACAAAATCCCGCCGTGCGGGGGCTGCGCTTTTCCAGAAACTTTGGGAAGGAAGCGGCGATCTTATCCGGCCTGACCGCCGCGCGTGGGGCCTGCTGCGTGGTCATCGACTGTGACTTGCAGCATCCGCCGGAGAAGATCTTGGAGATGTACGCCCTCTGGCAGCAGGGCTATGACATCGTCGAGGGCCGGAAGATCAGCCGCGGAACGGAGCGGCCCTGGCGCACTTTGGCAGCCAAGACCTTTTACCGGCTCATCAGCAAAGCCACCGGCTGTGACCTCTCCCATGCCTCAGACTTCAAGCTCCTGGACCGGGCTGTTGTCGAGGTCCTGATCCATTTACGGGAACGGCACACGTTTTTCCGGGCGCTCTCCTCCTGGGTCGGCTTCCGGACCACGCACGTCTCCTTTGCCGTCCAGGAACGGGAAGCGGGTGCGTCGAAGTGGTCTACAGCTTCGCTGATCCGGTACGCCGTTCGCAACCTTGCGTCGTTTTCCACAGCTCCCCTTCAGCTCGTGACCATCCTGGGCGCACTCATGCTGCTGGCCTCTCTGGTGTTGGGGGGCATCGCCCTGGTGCAAAAGCTGTTGGGGCAGGCGTTGGGCGGCTTTACGACGGTCATCCTGATCCAGCTGTTTTCCAGCAGTCTTGTGATGATCAGCCTTGGCATCATCGGCTACTATCTTGCCAAGCTCTATGAGGAAATCAAAGACAGGCCCAGATATCTCATCGCAGAGACCTGTGGGGAGGACCGCCATGCATCATCTCATGAAAAAACACCTTGACCGCACCCTCTGGAAGTTCCTGCTGGTGGGCGCGGTCAACACCGTCGTTGGGACGGGGATCATGTTCGTGTTTTACAACGTACTGCACCTGAGTTACTGGCTCTCTTCCGCGTCCAACTATGTCTTCGGAAGCGTACTGAGCTACCTGCTCAACCGGGCCTTTACGTTCCAGAGCAAAGCAAGCGCCGCCCAAACGTTGCCGCGCTTCGTCGTCCACATCACCCTCTGCTATCTCGTCGCCTACGGCGCGGCAAAGCCGGTCGTGCAGCATCTCTGCTCCGGCTGGGCGCAGCAGCCGCAGGAAAATACTGCGATGCTGGTGGGTATGTGTCTCTTCGTGGGGCTGAATTATGTGGGGCAGCGCTGGGTGGTGTTTCGATAAAATTTCTAGTTATTCAAAGGAGGAGCATTTTATGAGACCCTTAAAGAAACTCTGCTGCACCTTATTGGTCTCTCTTCTGTGTCTGAGTTTCGTGACGCCTGTCTTGGCCGCTTCAACACCGGGCTTCCAGGCGTTCACAAAGACCAACTTAAGTGCCTACGAGAAGTTCACCGACATCGACCAGAGCAAGTGGTATGGTTCCAGCAGACAGGGCGTCATCAAAACCGCCTGTGAGCTGAACATTCTGAATGGCATGAGTCCAACTAAGTTCGATCCAGAGGGGACACTTCGGCTCAATGAAGCCGTGAAGATCGCCTGCGTCATCCACGCACTCTACACCGGACAAGCGGATCCCCTCCAACCCGGCACGGGCAAGCATTGGGCCGACCCGTATCTTGCTTACGCTGAAGCCAATGGGATCCTGCAAAAAGACGAATTCACCAACTATGACCGCCCCGCCACCCGAAGTGAAATGGCACACATCTTCGCCAAAAGCCTGCCGGAGGATGGGCTAAAGAAGATCAACACGATCCTGTCGATCAATGACGTAGAACGAGATAATCTATCTCCTGTTCCATATGCCGCAGACATCTTCAAGCTGTACCGCGCTGGCGTTTTAGCCGGAGAACCTAAGACCCATGACTTCCGCCCGGCCTCGACCATTACCCGCGCAGAAACTGCTGCGATCGTAGCACGGCTGACCTTCCCAGAGACGCGTGAAAAATTCGACAACTTTTTACATCGTGGATTTTATACTGATATCCCAGGCTTTACCCTTACAAATACACGAACCGGCAAAACACTTTCTCCTGGGCAGCGCCCTTATGAAGAACTGACCGCATTTGTAGAGGGGTTTACTGTGATCGAACAAGAAAAATACGATCTCTACGGCGCTCAAAACAGCGTCATCACCAAAGTCACAAACACGTATGACAAAGATAACTTATGCATTTCCTATTGCATCGACAAAGAAAATCCTCGCTGTGTTTTTATTGGCTGGATCTCAACAAACTCTCCTGATTACGTCAACCAGCGCGGGATTCGAGTTGGATGCAGCGAAGCAGAGCTAAAGGAAAAATACCCGGAAACTGGAGATTCTGCCCTACGCTACCATCCTCCAGAACCAGACTATCCTATTTTCTCTACTCTCTACACCTCTACAGTATCTTCGTCTACCAATGTAGTAGATACTACATATTTGATGAGTGCTGAGCATAACGGCAGTGTATCCGATATCATTTTCTTTGCCTATTAACAAGTATAACAATAAAGGGGAGGAAACCTCCCCTTTATTGTTACAGATTCTTACTTATTCAGCAGAGCGTTGCTCTGCGTCAGTGTAGTCTGGATCTTGGCAATGTCCGCGTTGCCGAAGTTCAGCGGCTGCTTGTTGTTGGTCACAGCATAGGCCGCAGCCACACCAGCGGCGTCACCCAGAACGCACTGATTGGGAAGCACGCGAGCCTCTGCCCAACCCAGAGAAGCGATGCCCGCAGCATAGCCAGGGATCAGCAGGTTATAGACGAAGTTCGTCGCAATCGCATCGTAGGGAATATAGGCAGGTTTTTCAGGGTAGCCTTTTTTCTTATCATCAGGAAAGGGAACATCCTTTCGGATACTCGGAGTAATATCACTCCAAATGTACTTCCCATTCGTATCCTTGAGGTCTTCGATCTTATAGGCATTGATGTCCAGCCAGTAGAAGTTCAAACCGATACGCTTAGCGTAGCTTCGCTTGTCATAATCAGTCATATAAAAATCCCTTGCATGGACAGCATAGTTGCTATCCTCGCTACCGTTCTTTCGCGCCGTAGCGCTGGAAGACTGAGCCGAGTGAATGGTTTCCCGCAGGTAGAGGATCTTCGCCACCACGGGCTTACCCTTGCTGTCCTTCACCAGCTCCACGTTCTCAAACTTGGGGAAGGAACGAAGGGCAGGCAGAAAGTCAGGGTATTCCAGAACCTTCTTGGCCAAAACATAGGCATCGTCCACGGTTTTATAGTCAGAGCGCATATCCTTGGGGAATACACTGGTGCCCTTGTCGCGGTTATAGGCGCGGCCATCCACGTTGAAGATCAGCAGGGTATTGATCCACCACTCGTTAGAGTTTTGACCATCCTCTGCCATGTTGAACGGCTTAATGGCAATGCCCTCAGAACGATGAGCTTCGTTGAACTTGTAGATTGCCTTAGTCGTATCAGCGTATGCTTCCTTGCCACCATTGGCTCCCCAATGGCCCTTAACATCGGTGTTCATAGTAATACCATCGATGACATTGCCATTCCGGTCCTCTTCCTTCAGTACTTCCTTCTTGATCCCCTTGATCTTAAACATCAAGGTCGTTGCCTGCTGGCGGGCCTTGCCACTGGGACCTTGTTCATCTGCGCCCAGCTTTTCCGCAGGCCAGTCGTACCGGCCAGTGGTGCCGCCAAAGTTGGAGAGACGGGTTAACCGACCAGACTCAGAGGCATCGATTGCCGTTGTGATTCACGGGATCGGGGACGATGAGAGTGATGTCGGTCTTGTCCAGGTCCACATGACCTGCTGCTTTGGCCGCTGCTGCGACACCAGCCAGGGTGCCACCATAGACGACGATACTTTTGTTTGCCATAATACATGGCCTTTTTAGAATAAATTTTTGTCTCTGCTCTCCTCCGCCTGCTGCCCGGCAAGTGAATTCCCAAGCGGTTTTGAGTAGTGACAAGAGAGAAAGATGGTATTGGGAGCAAAAAGTAAACGCGCTCCTCAAACTTTTTTCAAAAACTTTCTCTTATTGGTCCTGTTTGCCGTTTTCTTTGGATTTCAGCGTCGCTAAGATCGACCGAAGCTTTTCCGGCAGGGGGACCCCCAAGCGGCCTACGTTTTCCAGGATGCTGATGGCTTCGTTGGATAAGTAGAACACCGAAGAGAGCGCTGCCAACGCTGTCTCACTCTGGAGCAAGTAGGTATCCAGCACATGGCAGAACGCGATCACAACGAACATCGCCACTTTCTTCGTAATGCCCTTGGCTCCGATCTGGCTGGACAGCGTCTTGGTTTGGATGGCCACACACACACCGGTGATATAATCCAGCAGGACCAACAGCAACAACGCCAGCAGCAGACCGGAACAGGCCGGTAACGGCCCATCCAGGGATAAGATCGTCTGCATTTTCTTCACCTCCTTTTCGGAGGAAAGAGCGCATTGCGGAAAAAATGTAAACGTAGAGAGACTTCAAAAATACTGCATCGGGTTGACCCGGCTTCCGCTGGAGCTGCTGGTCCAAGTCTCAAAGTGCAGGTGATTTCCTGTCGAGTTACCGGTGCTGCCCACCTTGCCGATCACCATGCCCTGGTGGACAGTCTGACCCGCAGTTACAGTCCGGGCAGACATGTGGGCATACAGCGTTTGCGTCCCATCCGGGTGCCGCAGAACAACATAGTTTCCATAAGATGCATTATAGGTCGATTTGGCCACCACACCGGCTTTCGCCGCCAGGATGGACGTGCCACGGGGCGCAGGCAGGTCGATACCGCCGTGCAGTTCTCGACCATGATACGGGCAGTTCCGATACGCAAAGGGCGAGGAAATTCTGGTATAGCCAGGCAAGGGCCAGGCGTAGCCCCCGCTGCCCGGCTGGATGGGGCCATCTTCTTCTGTCGGCTCGTTAGCTTCTAAGAAAAGGTCCAGCAAACCAGAGTCGATGAGTTCCTCCAGCATCTTTCTCTGCTCCTGGTCAAAGTGATATTCATCCGCCATTTGCCGGTAGGTTTTCGGTTGAAGCTGGATGACCAAAACTGTCTTCTCCCCTTCCGACCGCAACGTAGCAGAGAGGGGCGTCATCTCCTCGCATATCTTGCGAAGCAGTACCAGCTTCTTCTGGTCCATTGTCGCTACCTCCACGGGGTCTTCTTTGTCCATTGAGGTCTTCACAGTATAGACGGCCAGAATATCCGTCCAGTTTGGGATCGCAGAGGCATCCACTTGCACCCGGTCATATTGGCCTGTGTAGTCTTCTTTGCATTGCTCAACCCGTCCAGAAAACTCTGCGTTCAGTGTGGCGATAGCAGAAGGTAAGGTCAGATCCGCTTTCTCGTCCTCGCTGGCATAGACGATGCCGAAGGGCGACGCGGCCAGAACTCCGAACAGGCAGATGAGCACTAGGATGGACAGCGTGACCATGCCTCCCGCTGCTAGGGCCGCATAGAGGCTGCGTGCCGCTGCTAAAATGGCACGCAGCGCTCGCCCGCTTGCTTTTGCTGCTTCCTTCGCCGTTCGCTGTGCCACCTGTGCCGCCCGTTGTGTCCTGGTCGCTTGCTGGACCGCAGCTTTTTTTGCTTCTTGCACAGCTGCCCGTGGGGGCACGGCACTCCGTTGTGTTATGCTCTGCCAGACGGCTCGTTCCCTTCCCCTCGGCTCCCGAATCGAAGGCGTGCTTCTCTGCGTTCGATGTCGATGCTCTGCTCTGTAGTGAACAGCTTTCTCTGATGGCCGTTCTATCCCGATTCGTTGCGCAGGATGCTGCTGGATCGTTTGCTGTCTTACTCCCCGCTGGATGTACTGCCAATTTACTTTTTCCGTTCTCACTACTTCCGTGATCGGCGTCTCTGTTTGCTGGCTGAGATAAACTTCCTTTGATTTTATGTTGACCGTCTGCTGGTTGCTTTCTTGGTTCAGCCACGGTTGCACTGCTCTTTTCTCCTGAGCTGCCCTGTTTATTTGCACTTGGGAAACTCTCTGCTGCTGAAAGACTTGCTGCCGTTCTGTTTTTTGTTTTTTCTGCACTTGCTTTGCCAGCCTCACAGCGCCCCGTGCTGCCAGTTGGCTCCCATCTACTGTCCGATCCTCGATCTGATCTCCACCGAAGGTATCTCGTTTTCCTTCCTGTGCCACCTCCCGGATCTGGGTCCGCAGGCGTTCTGCACCTTGGTTTACCGTTCTATGAACTACCTCTTTGGGCACCAGGGCTATTTTCTCTTTGACCCGGCTGGAAAACGCAGGTTTTTCCTTGATCTTCTCGATGGCATCTCACCCCAAGTCGGATGGCTTCGTGGTCATCATGCGATAGAGCTTTGTGTGCTTCGGAAAGCTGTCCATAAAGGGTACGATGGCGCTGCCGCACTTCACCAATCCCCGGCCAAAGTCCACGTTGGTGATGTAGGAAAGCTGATTGTCCGAGATATTCAGCAGCCGGGCCAGCTCGACCCGGTCCGTGGCCGCCTGGTTCAGCATGACCAGAAACTCGCTGTTGGCCAGCATCGTCCTGGCCGTGTGGGATTGCAGCAGATCCTCTACGTTCTGGCTAATCCCCGTGGCGCAGGCCCGGTATTTCCGCACGCGCTTCCAGAGGGTGAAGAGGAAATTGGCGCTGTATTCATGCTGGAACAGCAGGTAGATCTCGTCGATGTAGACCCAGGTGTTCCGCCCCAAGGAGCGGTTGCGGATGATACGGTTGAAGATGCTGTCCAGCACCACCAGCATCCCCACCGGTAGGAGCTGCTTGCCAAGGTCCCGGATGTCATAGCAGAGGATGCGAGCGCTGGTGTCCACGTTAGTTGGCTTTGCAAAAGTGTTTAAGCTACCTTCGGTAAAAAGCTCGATGGCCAGCGCAACGTCCCTGGCTTCCCCTTCCGGCTGGCGCAGTAGTTCCGCATGGAAGTCTTGAAGGGTAGGTGTTTCGCCCTGGTAGCCACCCCGGATGTAGTCGTGGTAGACCTGGGCGGTGCAGCGGTCGATGATCGACTTTTCTTTGGCAGAGAGCTTGCCCGCACCGATCAGCTGTTCGCACAGGGACAGCAAAAATTCGGACTTCAAGACCACAGGGTTCTCCCCATCACCGTAGCCCTGTTCCATATCCATGGCGTTGATGTGGTTGGGCGAAGTCGCTGAGATGTTGATGACTTGCCCTCCCAGCCCTTCGATAAGGGGCCGGTACTCGGCTTCCGGGTCGATGACGAGAATATCATCCTCGGTGGATAGGGCTAGAGCCACCATCTCCCGCTTGGCAGTAAAAGACTTGCCGGAGCCGGACACGCCCAGGACAAAGCCATTGCCATTCAAGAGCTGGCGTCGGTCTGCCACGATGAGATTCTTACTGATCACATTCTGGCCATAATATACTCCGCCCCGGTCTCGGATCTCCTGGGCCTTGAAGGGCATGAGAACTGCCAGGGCTTCCGTGGTCAGCGTGCGGAGGGCATCGATCCGCCGCACGCCCAGCGGGAGGGCCGTGACCAATCCCTCTGCCTGCTGCCAGTTCAGGGTCGTAAGCTGGCACAAGTGCTTCCGCACCATCGACTGAAATGTCTCCGTGTCGCTGTCCAGTTCCTCCTTGCTGTCCGCCAAGTGGACCAGCGTAACCACTGCGAACATCATACGCTGATCTCGCGTGGTGAGGTCATCCAGCATCTCGCGGGTCTCCTTCCGCTGCTGCTCCAAGTCATAGGGCACCACAGCAGAAAAGTTATTGTTGTTGTTTTGCCGCCGCTGCCAGTTGGTCACGTTCGTCTCCACTCCCAGCAGGCGGTTTTGCATTTCCCGCACGGCCTCATCTGTGGGGACCGGGATAATGTCAATGGACAGCATGAGGCTTCGGTCCAAGCTGGTCAGCTCCTGGATCATTGAATCTTTGATATAGCTGGCGTACTCTTTCAGGAATAGGACTCGGCCAAATTTCTCCCCCATAACAAAGTGATCCTTCTTGAACTCCATGCTGTCCGGGCAGACCGCATCCTTGCACGACCGACCAGACTTCATGCAGGCCCGCAGGTCCAGTTGAAACTGCATCTCCTCTCCCACTCGGTAGAAATCATGGAGGACCCGCAGCCGTTCCACGGCGTCTAACTCCTCGCAGTGAGAATCCATGTGGCTCAGACGGGAGGTGATGTCATTCACCGTCCGACTAAAAAAAGTCCTGGCTTCTTCGATGTTCTTCTTGTGGGCCGAGACTGTGATGTAGCGCTCCTGCACCACACTGTTGGTGGAGTCCGTAACTTTATCCAGCAGCATGGCGTTGTACTCCGCCCGTCCGCCGTCCAAGTAGTCTCCTCTGGTGGGAATAAGGATCTCTTCCTCAAAATTACGGCGGTTGAGCCGCTTGTTGTTGATGGTGATCTTCGTGGTGGAGCCGGTGTCCAAGGCGTTGAGCAGTTCTGAATAGCGCAGGAACATGGCCGTCTTATCCTCCTTGGAGGCAATGGCGTAGTTGATGTCACTAAAGCGCAAGGTCTTGGAATACTTGCTACCAAACTGAAACACCCCATCCTGCCACAGGCGGCGGATGGGGATGGTGTCTTGGACCGACTTGGGGACAGAATAGCGTTCCCGGTCCTGCTTCAATGTGTTCTGTAAGGTCTTAATCAAGGCTCAGTCGCTCCTTTCCAATTGCATGATCCAGAAGAGTTGCATATAAATTCTCGGAGCGGAACCAAAGCCGCTTTGGGGTCAGGACCTCGGTCCGAAACACCGCCAGCAGAAATCGTTCCAGATCCATGCCGTTGTACTGAAAAAAGCCACCTAGGGCAAAAGGAAAGGCCGCCAGGACACACACCCAGCCGATCTCCCCATTTCCCAACACCGGGCGCAGGCCAAAGTAGATCCCCACAGCAACGGCCACAGCCACCAGAGAAAATAAAAATTGTCGTAGGGACAGCCCAAAGAATAGACTCTCCTGATAGTTTCTGACTTCCTTGTTGATACGTACTTCCAAGGCATCTCCTCCTACAATAAGTTCTGGGCCAGTTCATCCCAGCCCCATCAGTTCCCGGATGATCCGGTCGCTCATCTTGATCGCCCCGACCAGCACCAGCATATTGAAGATCAATTCGCCCACATAGTTCCATACGATGGTCGCAGCGGCTAAATTGTCCTCTGTCAGCGCAGGCGGCGTCGAGGCAAAGGCAGAGAAAATCACGCAAGCCAGCACGATGACACAGCCCTCTAAGCAGATGGCAGCGTAGCTTTTGAGAAATGCCGTCCCGATGCTGCTGGAGGGCTGTCCCGCGAAGCTGGCCAGTGGAATCGGGGCGATGGCTGTGGCCATATAGAGCTTGAAGAAACGGCTGTACACCGTAAGGATCATCACCAGGGACAGCACCCAGATGAACAAAGATCCCAGCAGTGTCACCGCCCAGAGTGGGATCGATTCCAAAAAGCCCACATCTTCAATGATGCTGACCATTTTGCTGGGTAGTTCCGTAGCAGACAAGGCGGATAACCCCGACGAGTCCATGATCGTCGAAACGATCCCCTGGGCCACGCGGAACAGCATCGTCATGATCTCCATACCCCAGGTAACGGCCGCTTGCGCCAAGATAAAGCGGATCAAGCACTTGAACGCCACCTCCGGCTTTTTGATCTCCGCAAAACTGCCGCAGGTCTTCACCACGCCCATGACGAAAAACAGCACCAGCAGCGCATAACCGACAGCTTTCAGTGCCCCATTGATGTTGACGATGACATTCCACACCCCACCGCCTTTGAATTCTTCCGGTGAGATACTGATGAGCTGCCAGATCTCGGCCAGGCGTTCATTCCACATCTCCAGGGCAGAGTTTAGATTGTCTACGATCCAGTTTCCACTTCCGATCCAAAACACCTCCCGTTCGTTAGAAAGTGGGAGAGCACCACGCCGCGCTCTCCCCATAGATTGCTTTTATCCACCTGTTACCAGGGTCAGAATCTCCTTAGTGAAGGTAATAACGATACCGCCAGCTACGGTGAGCATCCCGTTGGCACGCTGGGAGGGGTCGTGGCTCTTGAGAGACAGGCCCACCTGCAAGATGCCGAAGCCCAGCAGGATCAGGCCAATGGCCCGGATGAGCGAAAAGATAAAGTCGCTGAGATTATTCACTGCCGCCAGCGGGTCATTGACCGCCAGAGCCGGTACCGTCGTTAAAACCAGCGCCAGGAACAGGGAAGAGACACGGGCATAGATCTTCTTGGCCCGTCTCTCCCCCTCCGAAGGATATAACGTATGGTTGGGTTCGTGTTTCATAGGGTCGCATCCTCTCCTTTTTGGTTGGAAAAATGAACACGGAACAGTGGCTCCCCTGGCAGGGGCTTGTCCGCCGTTCCGTGGTGAATGTAAGGTGGTCCCCCACCGTCCGGTGTATCCCGGACGGCGGGATGATCCATCAGGTCGTATTTTAAGTCCATCACTGGTTTGGCTCCCCGGATAAAGAGGATGCCATACCGGTTGTCCATGGCCCGGACTTCATCGGGGGTCATCAGCTCCCGGCCACTCATCTGAAAGTTGGTGGAGTAGGAACCGGAGCGCCCCTTGGTCTGTCCATGGGTCTTTGTGTCGATGGTGGCCTTGCCTAGAGCTTCCGAAATGTATTTATGGGTGCTGGCCTCGTTGCCGCCCAGGTAGAGCAAGGTATCCGAGTTGCCTGGGATCGTCTCCCAGGAATCCTTGTATAACTCCTTGATCTGCGCCATGTTTTGGATGATGGTACTGCACGAGATATTCCGGGAGCGCATGGTCGCCAATTCACGGGGCAGCCCCGGTAAATTTACCGAAGGTGCTTCGTCCAGAATAAAGTGAACATGGTGCGGCAGTGCTCCGTGGTGCTGCTGGTCGGCGCAGTAATACAGTGTCTGGAAGATTTGAGAATACAGGAGGCTGACCAAGAAATTAAACGTTGTGTCATTGTCCGGGATCACAGCATAAAGGGCACACTTTTTCTCCCCCAGGGTGTACAGATCCATATCATCATGGTCTGTGAGCGCCTTGATCTGGGGCAGATTGAACGGGGCAAGCCGGACCGCCGCTGACACAAGAATGGATTTGGCCGTCTTGCCTGCCGCCTGTTTGAATACTTTATATTGCCGCAGGGCAATGCTCTCTGGATTCTCCTGTTCTATGGACTGAAAGAGCAGATCCAAGGGGGAGAGATGCTCCTCATCCTCTTCTCTTACTTCTGCGTATTCCAACACACGCATGACCATGGAAAAATTTTGTTCCTGCTCTGGCGCTTCCTGAAAGAGCATCAGAATGATGGCTTGTAGCAGGGCTGTCTCCGCTTTTGTCCAAAACGGGTCCGCCTCGTGGCTACCCTTCGGCGTCGTCGCCTGTATGAGGGTGTTGACCAGTTTCAATGCATCTTTCTCATCCCGCAGATAACGAAAGGGATTGTATCCATCGGACTGGCTCAGATCCACCAAGTTCAGCACGCGGATGTCATATCCCTGGCGTTTCAGGTAACCACCGGTAGCCGTCAGCACCTCCATTTTGGGGTCTGTGATGACATAGTTGGTGTTGGCTTCCAGGATATTCGGCTTGACATATCCTCTCGTCTTGGCTGCGCCGCTGCCGCCGATGACCAGCACATTCAAAGAGCGCCGGTGCCGATGGGTGTCCAGGCCCAGGCGAACATGCTTCGTGAGGATCTTGTTCTGCTTCTGGCGGAACATGGCATTGACTTGCCTGGGGGACCCCCAGGCGGCGGAGCCGTGTTCTTCCCCTTCCCTCGTCCGGCCCCGGTCAGCATAGTACAGACACAGGGCCATTCCATACGCTCCCGTACAAGCTAAGAGCGTGAGCAGACTTTTCTCCGTCCATCGTAGACAGAATGGATGCTCCAACGCCGCAGTTAAGCCTGCCAAAAGTTCCGGCAAACCATTTCCCAGCAAGGGAGCCAGAATCAGCGCAAACCAGACAACCGGGAGATAGAGGAAGAGGCCAAGCAAGACCTCCCCCGTCTTCGATGTTTGTTTCAGCAGCTTTCTCCTCTCTTACTTCGTTCGGTCGGGGCGGATACGTTGGCGTGTTTTCGACTTGGTGGGCGCAGATGCTTGTTTCGTATCCAGCTGTGCCCGATAGTCCTTGAGCTTTGCTTCCACGGAAGGCCGCTCAGAAATCGTCATCCCAGTCCGTGCTTCGTTGGAGTTCCTCGATCTGTCTCTGGTACCGCGCGAGTCTCGTCCCGACCGAGTGTCTTTTTTTGATGGCACCTCCTGTTCTTTCTCTCCTGATTTTTCCGTATCCGGGTGGTACATGATTCGCTCGAAAATCAGATTGGCCCGGTCGATCTCCGTCACTGGTAGAATCACATCGATCACTTTTCCGTGCCTGTCTTGATCTCGGATAGCAGAAAACAAGAGCTTTTGCTTTCCCGCTCGTTTTTTGAACTGCTGGTACTGCTCCGGTGTCATGGTAAATCGGCGGACATCTCTTGTCTCCTTCAACATCTTAACCAGGTTTACTTTACCGGAAATGGTCTTGTGATTCTTGGCTAGGGCCATTGTCAGGGCCAGGGTATTTTTCAGAGCAGAGCCGCTCAGCCGAACTGCTGCCTCACAGCCGGTGAGCATCATGCGGACGGTCTGATCTGCTGCTTCACCGCCGCCTACGTTCATGGGTTCTTCCCTCCTTCGAGATTCCTTCGGTCCGTTGCACGTCTCGCTCCATTTGAGGAATCCTATTCTGAATTTCTTGGCAGAGCTGGACCGTTCGTCTCAAGCTCCGGATCTCCCGGTTCACTTCCGCAAGCCGGTCATATAGGGCTATCTTTTCTGTTAAGAGCTGCGCTTTCGGCACACCGCATCGTTCCAGCTGTTCCACCGCTGCCAAATAGCGGGCAAACTCCACTTCCATCCCGGAGACGCCAGCTTCATAGAGCTGTTTGGTAGGAGCCAAGGCTTCCGCATCTGCCAAGGCTGAATATAGCGCTTGCTTCTTCTTTCTCTGCACAGAGAGGATCGTTCGTTGCTTCATTTGTTTGGCCAGCGCATCCTCTGTGCGGCTTTGAAAATCACTCAGCTCTTCCGGTGTCGTGATTTGATTTGTCCGCAAGAAATCAAAGGCTTGCTGATAATGTGTAAACTGCATCACCTCTTTCTTCAAGTGTGCTGTCATGCGAGGTGGATACTGCCGCTGCTCGATCTTACCCAGCAGATAGAGATAGTGGACATACAGCGCCAGCAGCCCTGTGTATTTTGGGTGCTTCTGATAGGGTGTGTACTTGGGCCGTTTGATCACCGCAGGACGCTGTCCGGCTTCGATCTCCTCCCAGTTGCCCTGGATAGCTGCTCGGATCCCTTCTTCCGAAAAGCGGGCATCCCGTCGCCCTGGATATTGAAACCGCTCCTGTCCCCGGAGACGGAACCCCAATCGGTTTCCATGCCGGATTTCATACCCCCGATGCTCCATGAGCAGGAAAAAGTGACCCAGGTCGTTGGCATCCTGTATTGCTTCCCGAAGGTCCGCTTCCAGCATAGATCGAAAGGTCGGCTGCTCTTTGGACTGGCGCAGCCACTCTATATAACTAAGGGACCTCGGTCCCTGCCCTTCTAAGACGATGGACAGGCCATGCTCCTGGCAGAGACGGTCTGAGACAGCTCGAATTTTCTGATAATAGCTTCTGGCGTTGCTGTGATATTTTTCTCCAGTCTCCACGCTGACAGAGTTGAACAGGAGATGTGAGTGGATGTGCCCTCGGTCCACGTGGGTTCCAATGACCACTTCATAACCAGATAAGTGCTCCCGTGCAAATTCCTTTGCAATGGACAGAGCAAGCTCTGGGGTCACTTCACCTGGTTGAAACGATTGGATCATGTGATAATACTGAACGCCACCCTCTTTTCCTACCGCTCGTTTGGTCGCCAGCATCTCCCGGTACTCCAAACCAGGGTCGCAGTTCTGGTGGGCCGTAAGGATCTTGTCATCTGTTTTATCTCCGTTGAGGACGTAGCGTATCCCCACATCCAGTCGCGCTTTTCTGGCCAAAATCTTCGTGATCGCCACTACCCTTCCACCACACGATAGAGCAACTCATAAACTTGTCGAAGAAGATACAGCCCTTGTTTGGCATCCTCCGGCCTGGCGATCCCGGCGTTGACGCTGCGGGCGATCTGATTGATGTTGTTCCCGATGTGATGGATCTCTGTGCGGAGGTCTTTGATCTCCTGCATCGGGCGGGCCTTGATCTCCGCACCCAAGATCAGGCGGCGTAAATAGGCTGTTTTTGAAAGGCCGCAGCGCCGGGCATCACACTCCAACTGTGCCTGTTCCTCAGAGGACAGGCGCAGGCAGAGTTCATACTTTCTGTGCATCTACTCTCCCTTCTGCGGCACCTCGCCGCTGAAATTTCTGCCTTTGGCGGCATACGGGGACAGGGGTTTCCCTTGCAAGCGTGCAAAAGATATCTTTGCGCTATGCTTGCGCCAACGCCGCCGATGGCAGCGTTGGCTTCCGTCCCATTGAAGCAAAGTTTTTTGACTGTATCGATTAAGGAGATTTTCATGGAACACCTATCTCTTATTTACAACGAGCTGCGTGCTCTTGGCATCACACCAAATTACAAAGGTTATCAGCAAGCTGTCTGTGCTGTTCAGCTTTCCCTAGAGGACGAGCAAAGATTAACTCATATCTGCAAAGAGATCTACCACCCTACTGCTCAATTATTTGGCTGTTGTCATACTTCTGTTGAGCGTAATCTCCGAACGATTTGCCACCGTGCATGGAATGTATGTCGCACGCACTTGCAAGAACTCGCGGGGTATGAATTGACTGCTCCCCCAACAGTTTCTACCTTTCTCGCTATCCTCGTGTCTTATATCCAGCGCATCGAGTCAGTAGAGGAAAACTAAGATCGTCAATATTTCTCTGTTTCACCGGCCAGCGCTTTCTCGATCCTCTCTTTCGCAAGGGAAGCATAGGCATCGCTGACTTCGATGCCTGTGGCAGAATATCCCTCCAGCAGTGCAGCCAAGATCGTGCTACCGGAACCGGCGAAGGGATCCAGGAGATGACCACCCGGCTCGACGATCTTGACCACATCTCGCATGAGCTGCAAGGGTTTCTCTGTTAGGTGGATGCGGCGCTGCGGGTTTCCATACTGGAACACACCCGGCAAACAGGGCACCGGGCGGCTGATGGGCATATCCCCGTTGGAACCCCAGACGATATATTCCGCCTGCTGACGGAACCGCCCTTTCTGGGGACGGCTGTTTCCCTTGTCCCAGACTGCCGTTCCACGCCAGATCCATCCGGCCCATTGCAAAGCATCTGAGGCTGCGGGGAGTTGCCGCCAATCGATGAACATACACACCGGCGCACCGGGCTTGCATACTTTTCTGGCTTCATACAGCCACTCTGCCACCCAGCGGGTCCAGGAGCGTTGGTCTTTGGCGTCGCCCTCGAAGGGCGGCGGTGCGTTTTCTCCCATGCTGGAATACTTCCTGGCCGTAGACCGGTTCTTCTCCGCCTGGGTGCGTCCCCCGGAAGCGTAAGGCGGGTCAGTGATGACGGCATCAAAGGTATTGGGCGCAAAGCTCCCCAACACCTTCAATGCGTCGCCGTGGATCAACTGCCAGGTCTGGTTATCGTTCATGGACATTCCTCGCTTTCTTTTTTTGTGTTTGTTCTTTAGGATGAGACAGCTCAGTTTCCACATACTCGCTCAGTACGGACAGTGCCTCCCCATAGCTGCTGCATTCATTTAATACTCGATCCCACATCTCTTTGGCTTCGCCCGCCATACCGTTTCGTTGGAGGACCCGGCTGGCCGTTGTGAGTAGATGAAAAATATTTCCGTCCTGCCCTACCAAGGAAAAGGATGGGCGTTTCTGCTCCATTTCTTCTCGCATAGATCTACTCACTCCTCCAGTAACAGTAGGCCGCCGATTTCTTCTAAATAGTGCAGCATAGCTTTGGCCTGGGCTTCCAAGTCCCCTTTCGGTAGAGCACAATTCTTCCCCGTGCTGCGGATCACATTGTTTTGCAGAAACCAGAGATAAGTCTCGGTATCCGGAAATTCTGTCGGGTCAAAGATCTGGTCCCGCAGGCTGTTCAGGATCTCCACTGCTGTTCCCTCATAGATGACGCTGTCTATCTGAATTTTCATGCTTTATCGCTCCTTTTCATTGGATCGTTTTTTCTTTTGATTGGCCGGATAGCTGTCTTTGTCATACCGCCACGCCCGGTCCCCTTCCAAATTGGCCAGCAGATGGTTCCGCGTGTTTTTGAACTCTCTACCATTTAGTCCCAGGCGGACCAGCCAAGTGCGAAAGGTGAACAGTTCGTTATCACTCTGTGTCTTTCGCATGACCGTACTGCGCTGGGCGATGGCCTGGGCTGATATGGCCAAACACAGGTTGATGTAAGCTGCTGCCCGGCCCGCGTGAAGTGTCGAGTTGAAACAGCGCCACTCCACGGTGCCCCGGTAAAAGACGGAGTGGAGATTCAAGGCATAATAGCGCGTCCAGTTATAATGCTCTCGCCTCCCCACGTCTCCCTCGTACCAAATCTCTTCCAGTGCAGTCAAATTTTTTGTCTCATCTGAAGAGAGCCTGCGTGCTTTCCGCAACATCGGTTCCCGCACTTTTTGGCAGTATTGAGACACTCTGGACTCGTTCACTTTTAGCGCTTTGAAGAGCATATCTTCTTTTGAATACATGATACCAATGAGATTTTTCAGGCTCTGGCGGTTATGGTTCGACGCGTCCACATGAACATGAAGGCCACAGGAGGAATTTACCTTCGCCCCTACCTGACGGACTCGACGCACGCATTCCTGAAACTTTGGTAGTTCTGGATAGGTCAGCTTTGGAGAAACCATTTCTACACGATACATACGATCTCCTGTGGGAAGATAGCGATTCCCTACTTTTTGCTCTCCTCGGATACTGGTATCACTCATAATCTTCCAGGTCTTTCCCTCCGTATCTGGAACAGCCCAACTATCATATACTCCACCGCTATACACTGCCTCTGTCCCAAAGTAGTCCACCAAGGCTCTGGCCGCTTGCTCTCGTGTGATCCCCGTCATTTCGACCTCGACCCCAAAGCACTGGTCTTTGAGACCAATCATAAGCTACTTCTCATCTCCCAGATCAGACCCGTTCCTCTCCTTCCTTCTCTGTCTTGTGCTTTCTGGGTGACAGAAATTCCACGTCGCGTGCCCGGATGAAGAAGCCTGGCTGCTCTGTTTCCTCCTTGGTGGGGACCGTCTCAAAATCCCCGACCGCCGCCAAACGGCAGCCCTTCCAGGCAAATTCCACGCAGCGCTCAGCCAGACGGCCATGGGCCTTGATGGAGATAAAGTCGGTGATCTGATTGCCATCCTTATCCCGGTAGATCCGGTCCGAAGCGATCCGCAGGATGACATAAGGGACGCCTGTCGTTTCACTTTTTTTCAGTTCGATGTCATTGGTCAGATTGCCAATTGCAGTAATTTTCAACATAATCGTTGTCCTCCTAAATGATCTTGATGGGAGAAAGGCGGCCCTCCCAGATAGGAGAGCCGCCCGTCCTTTACTTATTCCAAGTTTCGTTTTTCCCCAGCACCGCAGTGTGAGCGTTGGCAGATTCCATGACTTCATAATAGGCCCAGTGGCGCTTGCTCAGGTCATGGAAGGTATTGAGCTGACGCAGGTGTTCCTGGACATACACTTCGTCTGCGCTTCGGCCCAGCAGACGGTTGGTCAGCGTAACCACTTCTGCACGGGTGATCTGGCGGCTGGGATGGAAAGAACCATCTTCATACCCATTGACCCAGCCATACTTGGCAGCTGCCTGGATATAACTGGCGGCCCAGTCTCCTTCGCTGACATCGTCAAAGCTCTTGTACTTCTCCATGATCTCAGCAGAGCCGTCCCCATATACCTCGAAGAAACGGACAGCCAGGGCCGTATACTCTGCGCGGGTGATTGCGTCATCCGGGGCAAAGGTAGTCTTGGTCTTGCCATAAGCAACACCGTGGTTATTCAGGTACTTCACATAGCCGGAATACCAGGCATGGGCAGGAATATCATCGAACTTGGTCCTTGCCACTGTGGAGATGTTGTCCCCGTTTTTCTCTGCCAGCAGGCGGGCAAAGATCGTCGCAGCCTCCGCACGAGTCATGCCTCGTTCCGGTCCAAAGCTACCATCTGGGTAGCCCTCGATGTAAATGCCATGCCGTTCTGTCTGGGCAATCTCAGGAACTGTGACCTGACCTTTTTGGTCTGTCTTATCTCGGTAGCTCTGCTCCAAATCTCCCTTGACGATCACCATCAGATTCTTCTGAGGCACCTTCTTGTGGTCCGTGACCGTTACCGTGATGTGATGCTTCTGATCCATGTCGGTCCCATCCGGGAGCTGGACTGTGATGTGGCCGGTCTTCCCAATGGTCACGATCGCATGGGGAACGGGTCTTCCCGTCTCTGTGCGCTCCACTTTGACCGTCAGCGTCCAACGCTCCCCATCGGCATCTTCATATCCACCTGTGGCCTTGCCATCCTCGTTGGTCTCGCCAGAGCCGCCGGGCACCGTGATCTGGCCCGCTTTGTCTGTCTTTCCAGAGGCATAGTTGTCATTATGATCGGTCACAGCAATCGGCATCGCCACAACCGGAGACTTGTCCTTTACCAGCTGTACTGTAACGGTTGTTTGGTCCGCGTAGTCCAGCAGTCTGCCACTGGGAAGGCGGATGGAGATCGTATCGTCTTGGGAAAGGCTGACTCTGGCATTGGCAACAGGTGCCTTCGTATCAGTATCTGTAACGGTCACCAGATAACCACCCACAATGGCCTCGCCGTTGCTGTCTGTCGTTGCTTCGTTTTTGATCTTCTCCATGGGTTGTGTGTCTAAGGTTTCCCCACACTCCTTGCACTCCTTGTGTTTGCTGCCCTCGGTGTTGGTGGTGGGCTGCTGGTCGATGATCCAGTCGCCGGGCTTATGACCGGTGGCCTTGGTGTAGCTATCCTGATAAGTATCGCCGCAGCGGGTGCAGGTATGGATGGTATAGCCCATCTCCGTACAAGTAGGCTGGATCACTTCTACCTTGTAGTCATGGCCGCTGGCAGCGTTGCCCTCCAGCCGGTGATACCCGCAGCGGATGCAGCGGTATTCCATCATGCCCTCGCCGGTACAGGTCGCATTGGTGACCAGAGTACCCTTATCCCAGGTATGCCCCAGCGCTTCCGTGGCATCCGTCACAAAGGCAGAGCCACAGCCCTCGCAGCGGTGGATGGTCTTGCCGCCTGCTTCACAAGTGGCGGGAATGACCGTTGCTTCATAGTTGTGCGGGAGTGCTGCTGTCATATCCGTGATATGGCGGTCCCCGCAGGCAATGCACTCCTTGACGGTGTAACCCGGCATAGTGCAGGTCGCTGCTACAGTATGGACCGCATAGTTATGTTCCCCCTTAGGGGTATCCGTCTGCTTCATCTGGCCGCAGCGGGAACAGACTTCCAACAGCTTGCCATCGCTCTCGCAGGTGGCGTCCCGCAGAACGATGCCCTGCCAGGCGTGGCCCAGGGAATCCACATAGTCCCGCTTCTCGATTTTTCCACAAGCGGTACAAAGATAGCGGTCATATCCTAACGTGGTACAGCTGGGCTTGACAGATTCCAGTAGGATGAACTTATGATTTTTTCCACAGCCTTTCTCAGTGCAGCAGTCCCCCTTGCAGTCCTTGTCCTGACAACCACAGTCGGGATTGCCGCAGCCACAGGCACAGCTACCATTTTCTTTGGTGCCCTGCTCTCGCAGCCAAACATAAGCTACGCCGTTTTCCGTCATCTCTTGGCCCTTGTAGGCGTAAGTGATGGCGTAATAGACCGTATACTGACCGGCTTCTGTATAATTGGGAGCGCTGGACAGAGTGCAAGCATCTGCACTGTTGCCATAGCGGATGGTCGCCCGGACACCGGACTCGGAGAGATCGGTCACAGAAATAGTATGAGGTTTGCCGTCTGCCACGCCGTAATAGCTGGCCACGACCGCTTTCGCGGTGGTGTAGGTATAGCTGGCGTAATCACACTGGCGGCACTTTTCCACGCGGACAAAGCGGCCATTGGCGGGCTGCGATAAGATTTCCGTCTCCATCTCATGGCGCACCAGCTTAGAGGACTTGGTATGATTTGTACCGTAGCAGAAGCAGCAGTAAGTCCCGCCGGTGCTGGTAACGGTGTGGTACTGGCTGTCAGCATAGGTGTAACTAATCGTTTCCTCTAAGTCTTCCGTGAACTTTACGTCACAGTCGTGGAGCCAATAGACGTTCTTGAGATAGCCGTAATCCGACTTACCTCGGTTGGTATTGATGCCGCCGCAAGTTTCGCAGATTGCCTTGGTAAAGTGATAGCCAGTGTAATAGGCGTCCTGGCCGGGCGTGCCGTTCAGTAAACTGCCCTTACCCTGTCCATCTGACAAAGTGCCATCGGAAAACTGCACGTTTCGGCTCATAGCGGTCTTTCCATCCTTCGTGTACTCCGGGGTGCGGAAGGTCAAGAAAGAAGTTTGCTTGTTGCACTCGCCGCATCGGAACGTCTCGTGGGTTACAACGGCGTTGGCGTCTAATTCGTTGGTGCGGTCGTTGGCGCTGAGCCAGTGTTCTGCCGGGTCATGGTAGCTGTTTTGTTGGGCGGCGAAGGCCGTTGGAATCAAGCTGAAGCACAGCACAACAGCCAACAGCAGAGCTAATGCTCGGCGGGAATGGGAATGCTCTTTCATCGTTCATGTTCCTCCTGATTTTTTCTTTGGATTGATTGGGACGATCTCTGTGTTCTCACCTCTTTCTACGGCAGAAGGTTCCCTGAAAATTTCTCTAGGAACGCAAAAAGCCGCCCAAAACATCCGAATCTGTTCGGGTGCTTTGGGCAGCTCTCTTCTGCCAGTTCTATTGATTTTTCGCTTACTGGGGCCTTCGCGTGCCGGGGCCATACAGGTCATGGCCGACCAAAGCGCTGTAATAGCTGTCCATGGTAACGGGTGCATTATAGAGGGCGGCCAGTAAGTATTTTTTGATGTTGCGGATTTGTGTGGTGTTCTCCTCCATGCGGTCCAGGATATACTCGATGTGCTCCGCGTTAAGTTTCAGAAAACGGGAGCGCACCACATCCGCCGGATGATCGTCTCCGGCTATGCGAATCATCTCCCGTTTGGAGCAGACGGTATCGATGATGAGTTCTACCAACTCATCCAGCCTACTTTTGTCGATGCCGGAGGACTGTAACAAAGCATCGTAGCAAATGTTGTCTAAAATCAGTTCTCGATACGTCTCCCTCCGTCTCATCTCATCCTGTCCTGTCCGTCGGTTTCTTTGGGAAGGGGATGGGATAGGATGAGATCGTTCTGTACTTGGTGTATCTGTATTGAATCTATCTATATTTAATTGCTGCCGGTTTTCCGGACACGGGAGATCCATATCCGGGTTTTCCGTATGTGGCTTCCCCGTATCTGGTTCTCCCTGCTCCGGCTGGTCTTGCCCTGGCTTTTGCGGCGTTTCATAGATGACGTATTCCACATCTGTGATCTTCCCCTTTTTGTCCCGCAGGCGATTGCGGACAATGTAGCCTGCTTTCTCTAATTCTTTAAGGGCAGAGCCGATGCTGTCCGTCCCCTCTTTACAGATGGCGGCCAGGCCCCTGGTGGTGTAGTTCCAATCCTCTGGGAGTGACAGCATCAGGGACAGCAAGCCCTTAGATTTGAGGGACAGCGCCTGGTTTCGTAGATGATGGTTGGACATGACAGTATAATCTTTGGTTTTTTCAATGCGAAATACAGCCATAATACACTCCTCCTTTTCCTAAAAATTTTTCTAAGAAATTATCGTCCTCGTTCAGGAGATCTTCTTTTTTGCAGGTACTCGTTCCAGTCCTTTCCGCTGCGGGGTTTCTCCACCGTAACAGCATAGCCTTGCTCCACGTATTGTTCCTTGAGTCGCCGAGTTGTCTCTCGTCCCGGTGCATCCGCATCCAGGCACAAAACGATTCTGCGGATTTTTGGATGCGCTTGCAGATAGTTCTTCAAGGCTCCTTCGTATAGACCACAAAGCGCCAAAGCGTTTGACGTATGACGATGGAGCGTGAGGTAGCTCATAAGGTCGATCGGAGCCTCAAACACCCGCACCTCATCCAACCTGGGATCATGTGGGATAGAGAAGCCGACATTCTTATCGCTGCCCGTCACATCTCCCCGAAAGCCTTTGCCGTCTCGGTCGTAGGTCCCTCGCAAGCCTGCGTATTTTGCTTGGCCTATGCTGTCTCTTCCCACGAACACGCAGTTGTGGTGAATGGCATCCTCATATAACAGGCCGCTGTTCATAAACTGCCGAATCACCTGTGGGGCGATACCGCGCTTACGAAGGTAGGCAAATACCCTGCGGTCATCCTCGTTTCGGGGCGGAAGAGTAAAGGCTTTCGGCGGTTCATCTCGTTTCTCAAAAGGCATTGTTTTCACGGGAGAGTCTCTGGCCTTGCCTTGGAAGTTCAGGATGTACTCCACAGCTTCCGGAAAATTTTTGCCGTGGAACTGCTGCAGGAAGGTGATCGCATCCCCGCCGATATTCTGGGAATAGCGAAACCAGGTGCGCCGCTCCTTAATCCGTAGGCTGTCCATCTCTGCCGTGGTATGGTATCTGCCGATTTGCCGTACTTGATAGCCCAGATGGGTCAGTAGCTCCGGTAGGTCCGTTTCCCGAACAATCTGCATTTCTGCGTCGCTGAAACGATTGTTAATCCTAGTTGATAGCATGGGTTCCTCCCTTCTTCATGAAATGAAAAAAGCCGGTTATGGCATCCGAAAAATTCGGATGCCATAACCGGCTTGGTCCTAAATCGTGTGCTTAATGGTTTGAAGAAAAAGATGCCATCTTTAGGGGAAGGTGACAAAAATACCTTGATAACCTTGGCAAATATGCCGTGGCATCTTTTTTATCCGTTATTTTGATGACGCGAGAATCGCATCACAAAAAATGCGTTTTTCTAACTTTTTCGGGTCAAAAACGGCGTTTATATGCAAAAATTCCGCACTTTCGTGCGGAATTTTTTAGGTGGCATCTTTTTATCAATGCAACGTGGAGCTGCTGGGCGGATTTGAACCGCCGACCTCATCCTTACCAAGGATGCGCTCTACCGACTGAGCTACAGCAGCAAATATGGCGACGCGGAAGGGACTTGAACCCTCGACCTCCGGCGTGACAGGCCGGCGTTCTAACCAACTGAACTACCGCGCCATATTGGCAGGGGCAGAAGGACTTGAACCCTCGGCACGCGGTTTTGGAGACCGCTGCTCTACCAACTGAGCTATACCCCTATATGGTGGGCCTTCACGGACTCGAACCGTGGCCCGACCGGTTATGAGCCGGTTGCTCTAACCAACTGAGCTAAAGGCCCATTTCCGGTTTCCATAGGCTTTATACAAACCTGGCTGCCCAGGAATTTGGCAAATGGCGCCCCCTGTAGGACTCGAACCTACGACACCGCGGTTAACAGCCGCGTGCTCTACCGACTGAGCTAAGGAGGCATATCGGAGGAGACAAGCTCCTCCAAAAAAGTGTTGGCGTTACCTATTTTTCCGGCCCGTCTCCAGGCAAGTATCTTCGGCGCAAGTGAGCTTAACTTCCGTGTTCGGGATGGGAACGGGTGGACCCTCGCTGCAATCAACACCAACTTACTTTTTCTTGAAAGAAAAAGTAAGCAAAAAGAACTTTACGCCTTTTTTCTTCCAAGAAGAAGGGTTGCGATTCAATTACCACACCCTCAAAACCGAACAAAGTAACCGCCATACGCTTCGCAAGCGCCTGCATTCCATTTCTAGCTCTCAACCTGAGACTTCAGGTCAAGCCCTCGGCTTATTAGTACCGGTCAGCTCCATACATTACTGCACTTCCACCTCCGGCCTATCTACGATATAGTCTACATCGTGCCTTACTCCATGAAGGATGAGAGATCTTATCTTAGGGAAAGTTTCACGCTTAGATGCTTTCAGCGTTTATCTCGTCCGCACGTAGCTACCCTGCTATGCCGTTGGCACGACAACAGGTGCACCAGAGGTGCGTCCATCCCGGTCCTCTCGTACTAAGGACAGCCCCCTTCAAATCTCTTACGCCCGCAACAGATAGGGACCGAACTGTCTCACGACGTT
>OLSD01000537.1_pt1 | contig 37525 bp, 33 predicted proteins | sample 1672211 | NCBI WGS metagenome assembly OLSD01 (sample SAMEA3136659, study PRJEB25190) | human gut metagenome | reverse complement strand
AGGGTGGTGTGAGGGTAAAAAACTTACCCTCACACTTACCCTCACACTCTTTATCGCTGTCTATCAACCTGTTACGGTAAAAAGTGAGGGTGTGAGGGTAAAAAAAGAAAAAAAATTTTTTTATTATATTGTAACTTGAATGGAGAGATTCCCGCCATCACAGACTATGGGATATCATATCATTGCAGGAAACTACACCAAGCAGTATGCCACGGCCTTCTCTACATATTACCTTTTTATTGGTTTATATTATCAACTCTTCCACTTTGTCAACTTCGGGTACAAAATTACTACATTATGATAATTAACCACACTAAAGTATTTCGTTTTGATTAGGATATTTATCTATTACTTACGATTAGATTGCATACAAACAAACTTAATTTCATATTGAAAGTATGATACGTTAAAATAATTACAGTTTGATATTTTTATCAAAACAAAACATAAAAACGAAGCCGGAAGCAATACGCCGTAAGACAAATTGTTGTATTTTTGCAGGCGTAAACAAACACATCATAACAAACAACGGTAAAAGATAAAAAGAATGTCAGGTAACAGGATAAGATTCACCAAGATGCACGGTGCGGGAAACGACTACATATATGTGGACACGACCGCAAACGACATCTGTAACCCCGAAGAGAAAGCCATAAGATGGAGCGACCGCCACAAGGGTATAGGCAGCGACGGACTGGTACTTATATGCAAGCCCACCACGCCGGAGGCTGACTACCGCATGAGGATTTTCAATGCCGACGGTTCGGAGGCAATGATGTGCGGAAACGCATCGCGCTGCATCGGCAAATATCTGTACGAAAGGGGATTGACCGACAAGACCATCATCCGTCTGGAAACCCTCTCGGGCATCAAGACGCTGGACCTGCACCTCGGCGAAGGGGGCAAGACGGTGGAGAGCGTCACAGTGGACATGCTCGAACCGTCATTCTCAAACGACAAGCAATATACAGGAGACGAAGAGGGGACGGTGAGCGCCGGTGGAAGGACGTTCAAAGGAACGTTCGTCAGCATGGGCAACCCGCATTTCGTGATTTTCGTGGACGACATTGCGGAAATTGACATCGCCCGCTTCGGCAGACTGCTCGAATACGACAGGATTTTCCCCGAACGCTGCAACATAGAATTCGCCCAACCATTGCCCGACGGAAGTCTGCGCACGAGGGTATGGGAGCGAGGCAGCGGGATAACGATGGCTTGCGGCACGGGGGCATGCGCTACGGCTGCAGCAGCCGCACGGACAGGACGGGCGCCAAGGAAGAGCGTGATAAGGATGGACGGCGGCGACCTGACGATTGAATGGAGCGAGAACGACGGACATGTATACATGACGGGACCCGCCGAGATTGTGTTCGACGGAGAGATTGACGGATAACGGCAGACAAGAAGGACAATATGACGGAATCAGGAACTTACAACTTCAAAATAAAAGGAATATCAATATGGCATTAGTTAATGAACATTACTTGAAACTACAGAAGAACTATCTCTTTGCAGACATCGCGAAGAAGGTCAACGCCTACAAGGTGTCACACCCGAAGGCTGACGTGATAAGTCTCGGCATCGGCGACGTGACACAGCCGCTCGCACCGGCCGTAATCGAGGCGATGCACAAGGCGGTGGACGACATGGCAAGCAAAGAGACCTTCCACGGATACGGACCGGAGCAGGGATACCTGTGGCTGCGCGAAGCTATCGTGAAGAACGATTTCCTGCCGCGCGGCATACGCATCGATCCGAGCGAGGTGTTCGTGAACGACGGAGCGAAGAGCGACACGGGAAACATCGGTGAACTCGTAAGATGGGACAACAGCATCGGAGTGACCGACCCGATATACCCCGTATACATCGACTCCAACGTGATGTGCGGAAGGGCGGGAGTGCTCGAAAACGGCAGGTGGAGCAACGTGACCTACATGCCGTGTACGGAGGAGAACGGGTTCGTTCCGCAGATTCCCGACCACCGCGTGGACATGATCTACCTGTGTTACCCCAACAACCCAACAGGTACCGTAATCACCAAGGAGGAACTGAAGAAATGGGTGAACTACGCTCTGAAGAACGACACGCTGATATTCTATGATGCCGCATACGAGGCCTACATCACCGAACCGGACATCCCCCACTCCATCTATGAAATCAAGGGGGCAAGAAAGGTGGCGATAGAATTCCACAGCTATTCGAAGACTGCCGGATTCACAGGCGTGAGATGCGGATACACCGTGATACCCAAGGAACTGACTGCAGTAACCATCGACGGCAAGCAGCGCCTCGCCCTCAACCCGCTGTGGGACCGCCGCCAATGCACCAAGTTCAACGGCACAAGCTACATCAGCCAGCGCGCCGCCGCAGCGATATACACTCCCGAAGGAAAGGCTCAGACAAAGGCAACCATCGATTACTACATGGGCAACGCCCGACTGATGCATGAGGCGCTGGAGAAGCTCGGCTTCAAGGTATACGGAGGCATCAACGCCCCATACCTCTGGGTGAAGACACCCGAAGGCACGGACAGCTGGAAATTCTTCGAACAACTGCTCTACGGAGCACAGATTGTATGCACGCCGGGCGTGGGCTTCGGTCCGAGCGGCGAGGGATATGTGCGCTTCACTTCGTTCGGCGACCGCCAGGACTGCGAGGAAGCCATGCGGCGCCTTGCACAATGGATGAAGGGATAGTCCAGACAAATTAAGCGCCAGGCGTAAAAGGATGAAAGGAAAGGCGGGAACGCATGGAAAAACAGGATAAAAGCACCGCTCCAGACATCCGGTTTTGCATCGAATGGTGTAAAAATGCGCCTTAGACATCCGTAGGATGTACAAAAATGGCGAATAAATGTATGACCTACGTCAAAAAGACAAACAAAACAGCGAATAAAGATACAAAAAGTATGCTGTATGTAAAAAAAACATTACCTTTGCAACAAAATAAATAAACTACATATTCAAATAAGCTTAAAACAATGGCAAATTTAAGATTTCAGGTTGTTGAAGAGGCGTTCAAGAAGCGCCCCGTAGAAGTGATTGCACCGGTGGAGCGTCCGTCCGAATATTTCGGAAAGTACGTTTTCAACCGTGCGAAGATGTACAAATATCTGCCAGCAGATGTCTACACCAAGCTCATCGACGTGATGGACAACGGAGCTACGCTCGACCGCTCCATCGCCGACGCCGTGGCAGCCGGAATGAAGCAGTGGGCCGAGGAGAACGGAGTGACCCATTACACCCACTGGTTCCAGCCCCTGACAGGAGGCACAGCCGAGAAGCACGATGCCTTCATCGAACACGACGGCAAGGGAGGTATGATTGAGGAGTTCTCCGGAAAGCTGCTCGTACAGCAGGAGCCGGACGCAAGCTCATTCCCTAACGGCGGAATCAGGAATACCTTCGAGGCACGCGGATATTCGGCATGGGACCCAACATCGCCCGTGTTCATCATCGACGACACTCTCTGCATACCTACGATCTTCATATCATACACAGGTGAGGCGCTAGACTACAAGGCTCCTCTCCTGCGCGCCCTGCACGCCGTGAACGTGGCTGCCACAAACGTATGCAAGTATTTCGACCCGAAAGTGAGCAAGGTGACGGCAAACCTGGGATGGGAACAGGAGTATTTCCTCGTTGACGCCGACCTCTACAGCGCCCGCCCCGACCTGATGCTCACCGGCAGAACCCTCATGGGACACGACTCGGCAAAGAACCAGCAGATGGACGACCACTACTTCGGAACCATCCCCGACCGTGTGCAGGCATTCATGAAAGACCTCGAAATCCAGGCCCTCGAACTGTCTATCCCATGCAAGACGCGCCACAACGAGGTGGCACCGAACCAGTTTGAGATTGCCCCTATATTCGAGGAGTGCAACCTTGCCGTAGACCATAACATGCTGCTCATGTCACTGATGAAGAAGGTGGCACGCAAGCACGGATTCGTTGTTCTGCTCCACGAGAAGCCGTTCGCCGGCATAAACGGAAGCGGCAAGCACAACAACTGGAGCCTCTCCACCGACACCGGCGTACTGCTCCACGCTCCAGGCAAGACACCAGAGGCAACACTCCGCTTCGTAACATTCATCGTGGAGACACTGATGGGCGTATACCGCCACAACGGACTCATCAAGGCATCCATCATGAGCGCCACAAACGCCCACCGACTGGGAGCCAACGAGGCACCGCCAGCAATCATCTCATCATTCCTCGGCACACAGCTGGCAGAACTCCTGAAACACATCGAGGAGAGCGACAACGAGGAGGTACTGAAGATGGCAGGCAAGCAGGGACTGAAGATGGACATCCCGGAGATTCCGGAACTGCTCATCGACAACACCGACCGCAACCGCACATCGCCTTTCGCATTCACCGGAAACAGGTTCGAGTTCCGTGCCGTAGGTTCAGAAGCAAACTGCGCATCTGCGATGATTGCCCTCAACACAGCAGTGGCAGAGGCTCTGACCGACTTCAAGACCCGCGTGGACGAGCTTATCGCCAAGGGCGACGACAAGACAAAGGCCATCATCACCGTGCTGCGCGAGGACCTCAAGGTATGCAAGCCTATCCATTTCGACGGCAACGGATATTCCGACGAGTGGGTTGAAGAGGCAAAGAAGCGCGGACTCGACTGCGAAACGAGCTGCCCTGTCATCTTCGACAACTATCTGAGCGAGTCATCAGTGAAGATGTTCACAAGCCAGAACGTGATGACAAAGAAGGAGCTTGAGGCACGCAACGAGGTGAAATGGGAGACCTACACCAAGAAGATACAGATTGAGGCACGCGTATTCGGCGACCTCACGATGAACCATATCATCCCTGTGGCGACACACTACCAGAGCATGCTACTGAAGAACGTCCAGAACATGCGCACCGTGTTCCCGCTCGACGAGGCAGAAAGCCTGAGCAAGCGCAACGTGAAGATTATCCGCGACATCGCCGAGCGCACGCAGATTATCGAGAAGGGCGTGGAGGACTTGGTCAACGCACGCAAGGTGGCCAACAAGATTACCGACGAGCGCGAGAAGGCTATCGCCTACCACGATACCGTGGCGCCGAAGATGGAGGAAATCCGCTACCACATCGACAAGCTCGAGCTTACGGTAAGCGACGAACTCTGGACTCTGCCTAAATACCGCGAACTTTTATTCATAAAATAAGCTGCCGGCAAGCTACAGGCGCCGTGGGGCAACCTGCTCCGCAATGCCTGCTTGCAGACAAGCACATAAGATTACAATCTATTTCTTTTATTGGTTGTTTAAGTTGGGGACTGCATGGTTGTGAAACCGTGCGGTCCCCTTTTTTTAATGGCTCTTCCGTCATCATAACGTTGAGTCAAGAAGATACAGGAAAGGGAAACAGGGGAATTGCGGGTTGATTTCCATCACAAAACGGGGAAAAACAAAAAAAAAGGCAGTAAAATGGATGAAAAAGAACGACATACGCTTTTTTATTGTTAATTTTGCAGCGTATTATGCACTCATGCGCAACGGGGACAGGCATCGGACGGACGGGACACCACCCTACCGCCCCGGAAACCGACTTAACCGGATGCGGGAATGAGCTTATATAACAAGGTAAAGGAATATGAATATACTTAGCGAAATAAACAAGGCGGCGAAAGAAGCCGTGAAGGCACTCTACGGACAAGATGTTCCGGAGAAGATGGTGCAGGTGCAGAAAACGAAGAAGGAGTTTGAGGGAAGCCTCACTATCGTGGTGTTCCCGTTCCTCAAGATGTCAAAGAAGAAGCCGGAGGACACGGCGCAGGAAATCGGCCAGTGGCTGAAGGAGAACTGCAAGGCAGTGGCTGACTTCAACGTGGTGAAGGGTTTCCTGAACATCGTGATAGACAAGGCGGCATGGCTCTCCATGCTCAACGACATCAACAAGGACGAACTGTACGGCGAGGTGGCGGCGAAGGAGGATTCTCCGCTCGTGATGATCGAGTATTCATCGCCTAACACCAACAAGCCATTGCATCTGGGACACGTGCGCAACAACCTGCTCGGATGGTCTTTGGCACAGATTATGGCTGCCAACGGCAACAAGGTGGTGAAGACTAACATCGTGAACGACCGCGGAATACACATCTGTAAGTCGATGCTCGCATGGCTGAAATGGGGCAACGGCGTTACACCGGAGACAAGCGGCAAGAAGGGCGACCATCTGATCGGCGACTTCTACGTGGCGTTCGACAAGCACTACCGCGAGGAGGTGAAGGAGCTCAAGGCTAAATACACTGCCGAGGGCATGGACGAAGAGGCTGCCGAGAAGAAGGCAAAAGACGAGGCTCCGCTCATCAAGGAGGCCCACGAGATGCTCGTGAAATGGGAGCAGGGCGACAAGGAAGTGCGCGCGCTTTGGGAGAAGATGAACTCATGGGTGTACGAGGGCTTCGACGAGACGTACAGGAATCTCGGCGTGGGCTTCGACAAAATCTACTATGAGTCGCAGACTTATCTCAAGGGCAAGGCCAAGGTGGAGGAAGGACTGGAGAAGGGTCTCTTCGAGCGTCACGAGGACAACAGCGTATGGGCTGACCTCACCGACGAGGGACTCGACCAGAAACTGCTGCTCCGTTCCGACGGCACGTCGGTCTACATGACACAGGACATCGGTACCGCCGAGATGCGTTTCAAGGACTACCCTATCGACAAGATGATATACGTGGTGGGCAATGAGCAGAACTACCACTTCCAGGTGCTCTCCATCCTGCTCGACCGTCTCGGATTCAAGTGGGGCAAGGAGCTGGTACACTTCTCCTACGGTATGGTGGAGCTGCCCAACGGCAAGATGAAGAGCCGCGAGGGAACGGTGGTTGACGCCGACGACCTCATCGCCACGATGGTGGCCGACGCCAAGAAGACGAGCGAGGAGCTGGGCAAGTTCAACGACATGACCGAGGAAGAGCGCAACAACATCGCCCGCATCGTGGGCATGGGAGCGCTGAAATACTTCATCCTGAAGGTTGACGCCCGCAAGAACATGCTCTTCAACCCAGAAGAGAGCATCGACTTCAACGGCAACACGGGTCCGTTCATACAATACACCTACGCCCGCATCCGCAGCATCCTGCGCAAGGCTGCCGCACAGGGCATCGCCATCCCGGAGATTCTCGCCGACGACATGCCGCTGAACCAGAAGGAGACGGAGCTGATACAGAAGATGGACGAGTTCGGAGCTGCCGTGCGCCAGGCCGGCAAAGACTACTCGCCGAGCGGCATAGCAAACTACTGCTATGAACTGACGAAGGACTTCAACCAGTTCTACCACGACTACAGCATCCTCAACGCGGAGAACGAAAACGAAAAGGTGGTGCGCCTCGTCATCGCCAAGAACGTGGCGAAGACCATCAAGAACGGCATGGCCCTGCTGGGCATCGAAGTACCGGAGAGAATGTAATCAATTCATAATTCTAAATTTTTGATTGGGGTGGCAGGAAAGTCTATAGAATCAGTTCTGCCGCCCCATTTTTCATATAAAGTACAAGAATGAAAGACTTAGTTTCGCCGCCGGATTACAGAAACGACACGGTACTTCCCCTCCCAATGGAAGTGGATGCGCAGGCGTGGGCTGTGGATGCTGCCTGTTCGGGCAATCCCGGGCCGATGGAATACCGCGGCATTGACCTTGCCACGGGGGCGGAGGTGTTCCATTTCGGTCCCGTACACGGCACGAACAACATCGGGGAGTTCCTTGCCATAGTACACGCCCTTGCCCTCATGGAGAAGCAGGGCATCAGAAAGACAATATATTCCGACAGTCGCAACGCCATCCTGTGGGTGCAGAAGCGGCAGTGTAAGACGAAGCTCGACCGCACTCCGCAGACCGCCCAGCTATACAACGTGATAGCCCGTGCCGAGATGTGGCTCAAGACCCACTCCTTCCGCGTGCCGGTAGAGAAATGGGAAACGAAGCGGTGGGGCGAAGTGCCTGCCGACTTCGGGAGGAAAGGATAAGGAAAGGTTCTTTCCGAATCAGAAAACAGAATTGTGTTTAGAGAGATATTCGTGTTCAAGAAAGATATTCTATCCTTTCATAAAAGACATGCATGACATGCTCTCATAGTAAATGGGAATCACCATATAAGACAAAAGCCAAGAAGAACGGTTCTCCTTGGCTTTCGTCTTTTCTTGTCTGAATGATTCAGAGTTTCTTGAACTCTCCGTAAATCTTCTCTGAAATCTCCTTGAACTCCTCGTCGGCGAGCTTCAGCTTGGGATTGGAGAAGAGCATGTCTTTCTCGCTTTGCATCGGCACGAGGTGCACGTGGGCGTGGGCAACCTCAAGGCCCAACACAGCCATACCGACCTTGCGGCACGGGAAGGCGTTCTTGATGGCCACGGCCACCTTCTTTGCGAACACGGCCATCTCGGCAATCTCCTCGTCGGTCATGTCGAAATAGTAGTCCACCTCACGACGCGGGATTACCAGCGTGTGTCCCTTCACTAACGGATTGATGTCGAGAAATGCATAGAATTTCTCGCTCTCGGCGCATTTCCAACTTGGAATCTCGCCGGCTGCAATCTTTGAAAAGATGTCCATTGTCTTGAATTTAGAGTTTTAGGGTTAAGAATCTATTCTACCGTAATCTTGTCGATTCTCAGTTTGATGGTACCGCGCGGAATCTTTATTTCCGCCTCGTCGCCCACCTTCTTGTTGAGCAGCCCCTGCGCGATAGGAGTCTTGATGGAAATCTTGCCCTCCTTCAGGTTTGCCTCACTCTCGCTCACGATGGTATAGGTCATCTTGGCGTTGGTGGTGAGGTTGGTCATCTCCACCTTGGAGAGAATCTGTACGGCATCAGTGCTGAGACGCGACACGTCGACGATCTTAGCCTCAGAGATTGCAAGTTTCAGCTTGTTGATCTTATCCTCGAGATGAGCCTGTGCCTCCTTGGCGGCATCATACTCAGAATTTTCACTCAAATCGCCCTTGTCAGCAGCCTCTGCGATTGCGGCAGACGCCTTGGGACGCTCTACACTTTCCAAACGTTTCAGTTCGGCCACCATCTTGTCGTAGCCTTCTTGTGACATGTAAGCCATAATGTTTTAAATCCTTTCTTTATATTTATAATGTTTTTCCGCGGCAGAATAAGATAATGGATTCCGGCAGCAAACCATGCCGAAATCCATTACCTCGTTCTGTCGTCTTCTGTTTTCCCTGTTACGGAATAAATGCATGTCAATGGATAAATACATGCCTTTTATCTGTTTTTTATCCCCTTGATGCAGTATTCCTATGCAAAGATAGTTATTATTTTTGAATGTAAAAACAAAAAAATGAAGAAAAGCATGTTTCTTCGTGTTTTTATTCCTAATTTTGCACACATAATATATAATAACACATATAAATCTATTTCATTATGATAACACCTTCAGAGAAAAAAGCCATTCTTGAACTGATGCACCGACAGGTGGTTCCGGCCATCGGCTGCACCGAACCTATCGCCGTGGCACTGTGCGTGGCGAAAGCTACAGAACTGCTGGGCGCCGTGCCCGAGCATATCGAAGTGAGACTCAGCGCCAACATCTTCAAAAACGCCATGGGCGTAGGCATCCCCGGCACGGGAATGATCGGTCTGCCCATTGCCATAGCCCTCGGCTCGCTCGTGGGCAAGGCGGAACTGGAGCTGGAAGTGCTGCGCGACTGCAAGAAGCAGGACGTGGAGCGCGGCAAGGCATTCATCGCCGAAGACCGCATACATATCTCGCTCGAGAACGAGGACCCCGACAAGCTGTATATCAACGTGGTGTGCAGCGCCGGAGACAAGGAGGCTGAGGCAAGGATAAAGGGAGCACACACGAACTTCGTTTTCCTGCGCCAGAACAAGGAGGTGTTGCTCAACGTGGGAGCTTGTGCCGGACAGGCCACGGCCCACGCCACGGACGTGAAGCTCACACTGCACAAAGTGTATGAGTTCGCTTCCACAACCGACCTCGACGACCTGCGCTTCATCCTTGAGGCGAAGAGACTGAACGAGGCTGCATCCGAAGCCGGACTGACGGAGAACTACGGCCACGAGCTGGGCAAGACGCTGTGCAGTCCGCTCGGCCACGGCATAATGGGCGACAGTATCTTCTCGAGAATACTCTCGGCCACAAGCTGTGCCTGCGACGCGCGCATGGCCGGTGCGATGATTCCGGTGATGAGCAACAGCGGCAGCGGAAACCAGGGAATATGCACCACGATGCCCGTGGCGGTATTTGCCAAGGAGAACCACAACACGGAGGAAGAGCTTATCCGCGCTCTCGTGATGAGCAATCTCACGGCGATATACATCAAGCAGAACCTCGGAGCTCTGTCGGCCCTCTGCGGCTGCGTAGTGGCAAGCACGGGCAGCAGCTGCGGCATCACATATCTGATGGGCGGCACATACGAACAGATTTCCTTCTCGGTGAAGAACATGATAGCCAACCTGACGGGTATGATTTGCGACGGAGCGAAGCCAAGCTGCGCCCTGAAGCTCACTTCGGGAGTGAGCACCGCCGTATTGAGCGCCATGCTCGCCATGCAGCATAAGTATGTGTCTTCGGTGGAGGGCATCATCGATGACGACGTGGACCAGAGCATCCGCAACCTCACTGCCATCGGTAGCCGCGGCATGGACGACACTGACCGCTTCGTGCTCGATATCATGACGCATAAGGGAGTGAGAGAGGAGTGAGGAGTGTGGAGTGTGGAGTGAGGAGTGTGGAGTTTTCTGTTATACCATTCCTATTGCTCCCATCTGCTCTATAAATTCTATCAGTCACATAATTCTAAAACAAAAAGAAGAAAACAAAACAACAAAACATAAAGCAATAATGAAGACAACAACGAAGAAGGTGATAATGACCACCATGATGCTTCTCATGGCAGTGATGCTGTGGGCGCAAGGCAATCCGGTGCATTTCACCGTGAGCCAGAAACAAGTATCCGATACCGAGATTGACGTAATCTTCAAGGGCAAGATAGCTGCCGGATGGCACGTATATGCCCCCAATATCCCTGCCGACGGACCAATCCCCGCCACCATCACGACTGAGAAGTCGGAAGGCGTGAAAGCCGTGGGCAAGCTGAAGGCACAAGGCAAGGAAATAAAGGAGTATGACCAGATCTTCGGCATGCAGCTCCGATATTTCGAAAACAACGTGACCTTCGTGCAGCGCTACAAGATTACGGGCAAGACATACAGCGTGAAAGGCTATCTGGAATACGGAGCATGCAACGACACGGGCTGTATGCCGCCTACATCAGTGGAATTTGCATACAAAGGCAACGGTCCTGCCGATGCTCCCGAAACCACGGAAGAGACGACAGCCAACGAGGCCGCTGCCGACACTGCAGCAGCCGTGGCACAGGTCCCTGCCGATACTGCCGCTGTGGACACAGCAGCCATCGGCGGCGACAGCAATCTCTGGAAGCCCGTCATAGACAAACTGCAGGCTTATCAGGAGGGCGGAACCACTTCCCACTCCCTCTGGTATATCCTCATGATGGGATTCGTGGGCGGACTGCTCGCCGTATTGATGCCCTGCATCTGGCCTATCATACCGATGACCGTAAGCTTCTTCCTGAAACGCAACAAGGACAAGGCAAAGGGTATCCGCGACGCCGTGACGTATGGCGTATCCATCATAGTAATATATGTGTTGCTCGGCTTCCTCATCACGCTGATTTCGGGAGGAAACGGACTGAACAGTCTGTCGACCAACGCCGTGTTCAACATCATAATCTTCCTCGTGCTCGTAGTATTCGCCGTATCATTCTTCGGATGGTTCGAACTGGAACTTCCGTCGAAGTGGACAAACTCCGTTGACAACAAGGCTTCGGCCACAAGCGGACTGGTGTCGATATTCCTCATGGCGTTCACCCTCGTGCTTGTGTCGTTCTCATGCACGGCACCTATCATCGGACTCCTGCTCGCCGAATTCTCCACTTCGGGCAACATCGCCGCTCCGGCTGTCGGAATGCTCGGATTCTCCGTAGCTCTCGCCTTGCCGTTCACCCTCTTCGCCATGTTCCCCGCATGGCTCAAGTCGGCTCCTAAGTCCGGCTCATGGATGAACACGCTGAAGGTGACGCTCGGATTCGTGGAACTGGCATTCTCGCTGAAGTTCCTCTCCGTAGCCGACCTCGCCTACGGCTGGCACATCCTCGACCGCGAGACGTTCCTCGCCCTCTGGATTGCCATCTTCTTCCTGCTCGGACTCTATCTCATCGGCAAGCTCAAGTTCCAGAGCGACGTGATGATGGGCGAAAGCAAACCGATGCCTGTGCCTTGCGTAATGATGGGACTCGTATCATTCGCCTTCGCAATATACATGGTGCCGGGTCTCTGGGGAGCACCCTGCAAGGCCGTTGGCGCATTCGCACCGCCGGTGAACACACAGGACTTCAACCTCAACACCAATGAGATTAAGCCGAAATACACCTCATACGAGGAAGGCATGGCAGCTGCCGCCGCACAGGGCAAGCCGGTGATGATAGACTTCACGGGCTTCGGCTGCGTGAACTGCCGCAAGATGGAGGCCGCCGTATGGACCGACCCGCGCGTTGCCGACAAGCTCAACAACGACTATATCCTCATCTCGCTCTACGTGGACGACAAGCAGCCGCTGGCACAGCCTATCGAAGTGACCGTGAACGGGCAGAAGCGCACCCTGCGCACCGTGGGCGACAAGTGGAGCTATCTGCAACAGAGCAAGTTCGGCGCCCTCGCACAGCCGTATTACGTCACTCTCGACGCTGACGGCAATCCGCTGAGCCGTCCGTTCTCATACAAGGAGGACATCGACGACTATCTGCACTTCCTGCAGGAGGGTCTCGACAACTACAAGAGCAAGGACAGCAAGGCTGAATAAGCAGCCCACTTGTCTTGAACAGACCCTGACTCTATACTGACAAATAAAAATCCGCCACCTGCCTCATCAATCGATTCGGCAGGTGGCGGAATTTTTTTACCATTAAACCCCAATCACATATTAGGGTTTGCTTGGATATTGTTTTCTCCCACCTCCTCTCTTTCACTCCCCGGCAGGAAGCGTTCTGCCTGTCTGGGATTCAAGGAACGGCGTGAAGGGGGCGGTATAGCTATGGTATACTGCTGGTATAGCTATGTGATACAGTTGGTATACCTATGTGATACAGTTGGTATACCTATGTGATACCGTTGGTACCAAGATGCTGCACTTTTCTGGTACCGTTTTTTCAATTTGTTTACAAGGCACCAGTTTCATTTACGTCCTGTAAGCGGCTTTATGCATTTAACAGAGAAGCCCGGATAAAGGCCGCCATTGAACAAGTCCCCGTATTACTCGAAATAATAAAGGAATGTGGCAACGCCCTCGAGCGCCTTCTTGCCGCTCTCCTTGATTTCGATGCGGAACTTGATTTCGGCCTTCGTCACACCGCGGAGGTTGGCGATAGACTGCAGGTCGGTGACGAGGCGGATGCTTTCGCCCGACTTCACTGCCTGGCCGAACTTCATCTTGTCCATTCCGTAGTTCACCATCATCTTCAGGTTGTTCACCTTGATGATCTGGTTCCACAGGTATGGCAGCATGGAGAGCGTGAGGTAGCCGTGCGCGATGGTTGTCTTGTATGGGCTTTCCTCCTTAGCCTTCTCTGTGTCGACGTGGATCCACTGGTGGTCGAGGGTGGCATCGGCAAACATGTTGATGCGCTCCTGCGAAAGTTCTACGTAATCTGACGTACCGAGGTTCTTGCCTAAATAGGCTGCGAACTCATCGTAATTGTTGATGACTAATTGTGACATAATATATTTATTTTATGATTTTAATTTTTATCCTGGAACAATCGGGCCACTGGGGACGCAACGGACCAGTCATGACTTGTCATGAGCCATAGTCCTTCTTCGCTATCGTGGTCTCGAAGAGCACCATCCCCTTATGCTTGGTGGAGGAATAGGTGTATTTGAAGTTGTAGCCGGCCTCCTTGTAGTTCTTCAGACCGGTGTTGCCCTTCAGGCTCTCCACCATATCCTTGCGCAGCTGGTCCTTCAGGATTGCCGTGGTGTCGGCCTGTCCCCTGACAGACATATAATAGTGGAGCGTCAGTGTGGAGGATTCGAATACCATGCTGTCGGTGGTCACCGCCTCCGACAGTTTCAGCGGACAGTTCTTTCTCGTGAAATCCCTTGCCTCGCGCGCCGCCCTCTCCTCAAGGCTTTCCTGGCATGAGGCGAAAAGAAGCGCCGCCGTTGCAAAAAACAGAATCTTCTTCATTTTCTTATTCATTTTGGTTGAAGGGGTGGATTGACATACATATATATATACGTACCTTTATATATATACATACAGTCGGCCCATCTCCCCTGCAACTTGTTTTCTTTTTTTGCAAAGTTACAAATAATATCCGTAATAACGCCCACTTTCGTGATGATATGACCTGAGCGGAGGCGAAATGCCCTCAAACACAAGGCGGCTACATGCCTGCAATGTATCTGTAACATTCATTTAATAATCACGGAATACGGAATAGAATGAAGAGTGAAGAATGAAGAATGAAGAATGAAGAATGAAGAATTAAGAATGAAGAATGAAGAATTGGGACTCTATTTCTTTTTCTCAAAATGCTGGTAGTCTTTGAGCGACTTCCAACTGCCGCCCCACACAAAGCCGTGGCGGATGAACTCCTTATAGACCAAGTCATTCTTGTCTATTTTACATGAGAAGTTACGTGAGCGGTCGGCATAGCGCCGGCCGCTTTTCGGACTCACATCCACGCTACCGTTCCGCCGACGCTTCACACAGGGATTATACAGCGGATTCACGTCCACCGCCCTACCCCAGCTGTGGTTCGACGCCACATGGGTGTTGGCCACGTATCTGAAGTTGAAACACGACGTATTGTTCGCCGCCATAGACCGCTCGTCGTCCGCCCCGTAATCATCAATCAGCCTCATCCGCTCTATCGGATAGCGCGCATCGAAGAGATTGCGGAAGATGGAAAGCAGATCCTTCGCCACATCCTTATGGCATACCATCTCGCCTACCTTTATCTTCCCATCAAGGTCATAGTGCAACACGCGGAGATAGCGCAGCGAGGAGCGCGCCACGGTGCAGTAGCTCTTGTACGACCTGCCCTTCATCCTGCGGAACACGTCGTCGGGGATTTCCATAGAGCGGAAGCAGCGCCCGATGCCATAAGCCTCGGCGTCGCGCCGGCTCACGGTCTCCTCCACCTTCCATTTCATTCCTCCTGTCTCCTGCGCCCTTGCACCGGTCCCTGCCGTCATCATCATGACGGCCATGAAAGCCATGAAAATCCCTTTCCTCATCATTTCCTTTTTATATTACGTTGCTCATTTTATGATTCGATGCCACAAAATTAGTGATAAATTTTGTAATACCACAAAATAAAATTACCTTTGCACCCACCAAATACATCGTTTGGCTCCGTAGCTTAGCTGAATAGAGCGTCAGATTCCGGTTCTGAAGGTCGTGGGTTTGAATCCCACCGGAGTCACTTTCTTATCATACAGGACTTTTTCCTATAACTGATATCTGGAAAGAAAAAAGTTCTGAAGGTCGTGGGTTTGAATCCCAACGGAGTCACTTACAGGGATACTCACCGAGTATCCTTTTTTGTTTGTCATTTCCCTTGCAAGGCGTTTTTTTTCATATAACCCCCGAATAATTTGGAAGTTACAGGAATTATGTCTACCTTTGCACCGCTTTTCGGCGTAATCGCTGGCAGGAAGAAGAGTGGCCTGTTATGTTGCGTTGGAACGATAAACAATTTTAAAATTACAAATTACAATGGATTTGATTAAAGTTGCTGAGGAAGCATTTGCAAGCGAGAAGCAGTATCCTAAGTTCAAGGCTGGTGACACTGTTACCGTAGCTTACAAAATTATCGAGGGTTCTAAAGAGCGTATCCAGCTCTACCGTGGTGTTGTCATCAAGATCAACGGTGAGGGAACAAAGAAGCGTTTCACTGTACGCAAGATGTCTGGAACTGTTGGTGTAGAGCGTATCTTCCCAATGGAGTCTCCTAACATCGCAAGCATCGAGCTGAACAAGGTTGGTAAGGTTCGCCGCGCCAAGCTGTATTACCTGCGCAAGCTCACCGGTAAGAAGGCTCGTATCGCTGAGAAGAGAGTTATCACAAAGGAATAATCTCCTGCTCTCATCCTTCGTTAGAACAACGACGAAAAGAAATATGGCAGCTCGTCCCCGAAAAGAGGATTGGCTGCCTGTTTTTTTATGGCATTCATACCGCAATGTACAATACTACCATCATCTGAAACAATGGAAAAGAAAGAAATAAGGAGTTACTATACGGAAAGAATCAACACCCTTTCGGCTGAACTGGAGAGCAGGAAGGCCAGGGTGAAATATTTCATAACGGCGGAGATTTCGCTGTTTGTCATCGGTGTAGGCATGGGCGTGGCATACTTCTCGGGATATATTCCCACGATGGAGTTCATCGCCCTGTTCTGTCTGCCGCTGGCTCTGTTCAAGGGCATCAAGGTGGCAGACGGGAACAACTCCCGCAGGATTGAGGACAGCGAGGCGCATCTGGGGGTATATAGGGACAACATGAGGTATATGGACGGCGACCACTCCAAGGGCGACGACGGATGCAGATTCATCAATCCCAACCATCAGTATGCCTACGACATGGATATCTTCGGCGAACATTCGCTCTTTCAGCGCATCTGCCGCACGGTGACTTCGGGCGGCAGCGACCGTCTGGCGCAGATTCTGTCGGAATGTGGCCTGCCGCTTTCCAAGGGTGGTGCGAAGGTGGCTGACATCAACAGGCGCAGGGCGGCTATTGCGGAGTTGGCAGGGATGGAACCGTGGCGCACCGATTTTCTTGCCACGGGCTACGGCAAGAAGGTGGACACGGAGGCTATACGCCGGGCGATTGAGGAGACGCGCAATGCCGATATTCCGCAAGTGGCGGCTTCAAGGAGGGCGTTGGTCATGGCGGCGGCTTCGATGGTGGTGTTCATCGCGCTGCTGCTGTTGGCTGTGTTCACTCCCGTGAGTGCCGACTGGGTGTGCACATGGACCGTGGTGCAGCTCGCACTGAGCATCGGCACATCGGCCAAGGCGATAAAGACAATAAGCAAGTCGGTTGAGAAGATCAACAGCAGTATGAAGGCATACATCGAGTTGTTAAAGATTATCTCGGCTGCTGGTTTCAAGGAGGAAGGGAACAGGGAGATTGCCGGAAGAATCGGCGGGACGGCACTCGGTTCGCTGAAGGAGCTGAAGGGCATTCTCGATGCGCTCGACCGACGGGCAAACGTGCTCGGACTCGTCATCTTCAATGCCTTGGCATATAGCGATTTCTTCCTCGTGAGGCGTTATCTCATGTGGCAGAAGCGCAACATGGAGGCGATGCAGGTGTGGATTGACGCCGTAAGCGAGCTTGACGCAATGGTGTCGATGGCAACAATGCGCTATAACGAGCCGCAGGCCGTGGATGCCGACATTGTGGATACTGACAAGATTATATATGAGGCAAATGGACTGTATCATCCGTTCCTCGGCGAGAAGGCTGTGAGGAACGATTTCTCCGTCGTCGACGGCAACTACTATATCATTACGGGGGCCAACATGGCAGGCAAGAGCACATTCCTGCGCTCCATTGGCATCAACTATGTGATGGCGCTATGCGGAATGCCCGTGTTTGCGGAAAAGCTCCGTGTGTCGCTGTATAACCTCTTCAGCAGCATGCGCACGAGCGATGACCTTGCCCACGGCATAAGCTATTTCAACGCCGAACTGCTAAGGCTCCGCCAGTTGCTCGACAACGTGAAGGCGGCTCCACGCACACTTATCATCCTCGACGAGATTCTCAAGGGCACCAACTCCCTCGACAAGCTGAACGGTTCGCGGATGTTTCTTGAGGCCATTGCGAAGCTCCCCGTAAGCGGCATCATCGCCACCCACGACCTTGAGCTCTCCAAGCTTGCCGATGAATACCCTTCGCGTTTCCACAATTTCTGCTTCGAGATAAAGCTCTCCCAAAACATAATATATTCATATAAGATTTCCCCCGGAACTGCCAAAAACCAAAACGCCACCTATCTTCTGAAAGGTATCCTGGAGGATAAATAAGGATATGGATTATCCAGGACTCCTTGAAAATCTAGAATCCCTAGAATATCTAGAAAGTCTAGAAAATCTAGAAAATCTAGAAAGTCTAGAAAGTCTAGAAAATCTAGAAAGTCTAGAAAATCTAGAAAGTCTAGAAAGTCTAGAATATCTAGAATTTCTAGACAGTCCAGCCCTTCCCCCCCACAAAAAACACCAGCCTCACTCCTCCCCCAGCCTCTTCTTCAGCTCTTCAATCTCCCTTTTCTGCGAGTTATATGCCCTCAGGGCCCTTTCCCTGAGGTCATCATAGGCAGCCTTCCATTTCATCGCCTCTGCCTTGGCGTCAGCGAGAGCCTGCTCAAGAAGAGGATAGCTCTCCTCAAGCTCCTTGAGCCTTGCATCCTGCCGGTCACGGTATCCGGTACGCGCCTTGTGCATCCGTTCCTTTATGCCACCCTCGGTTATGAATTTCTGTTCGAGACCTTTAAGAAACGACATCATCATTCTATCAACCATATGACATAAGGTAATGGCATAATTGCACATCTGCTCATCACTCCATTGGACGAAAAAAGGTTCATAATCAGAAAGTCTGTTATGACGGCGGCAATAATCGAGCATCACGTCATAGCGGCTGTCTCCAGCAATATAGAATTGCAAATGGCGCGACTTGACATAATCCTCATAGTCTTCGCGCAATTCCTTTAGCGAAGCCCTTGCCACATTCAGGAGCTTCAGCTGCATCTCAGATGAAGTAATTCCATCGGCAAGGCCCTCCACGATATTCTGCTTGCACGAACGGGCGGCCTGGATTACCTGGTCGCGCGTACGGTCTTTGTAAAGGTGGATGAATCTGTTGCAGAATGAAAAGGACAACTGGTACAACACGTCTGATTTCTGATAGAAATACAACTCTTCCCAATTGACCTGCTGCCCGAGGACCCCACTCGTATTGTCTGCCGTATTCTCCATAACACTCCTTTTATACCTTGCAGACAAGCACCGTGGCGTATGCGCTGATGCCCTCTTCACGACCGGTGAAGCCGAGCTTCTCCGTGGTGGTTGCCTTGATGGAGATATCGTCAATGTCGATATCCATAACACGGGCAAGACATTCCTTCATCGCCTCGACATGTGGATTTATCTTGGGGCGCTCGGCACAGATGGTGGCATCGATATTACCCACCTCGTATCCTTTGGTGGCGACAAGGTCTATGGTTTTCTTCAGCAGAATCTTACTGTCTATGTCGAGGGTGTCTGCAGAAGTGTCAGGAAAGTGATAACCGATGTCTCGCATGTTTGCTGCTCCAAGCAGAGCGTCGCAGATGGCATGGATAAGCACGTCGGCATCGCTGTGGCCAAGAAGACCGAGAGTGTGCGGAATCTTTATTCCGCCGAGCCAAAGGTCACGACCTTCCACAAGCTTATGCACATCAAAACCGAATCCTACACGTATCTTCATAAATCTATCTCTTTGGTTTATAAATAAAAGGCTTATAATAAAACAGAACAGAATTAAAGGCGAGCCGATGGCTCGCCTTTAATATTTTATTTTCTTCTAAACAAATCCTTCAGTCCATCCATGTCGAAACCAAGAGTGAAGCGAAGGGTCTGGTCGAGTGGATTGCTCTTTGCTGTGGCGATGACATAGCCGCAGTCGAGATTGAAGGCACTCATGCGGAAGCCGGCACCCACGGTGAAGTATTTACGGTTTCCCTTGTTCTCCGACTCATGATGATAACCGGCACGAAGGGAGAACTTGTCATTGTAGATATACTCCGCACCAACGCTCCAGTTCACCTCCTCAAGTTCTTCCTTGAATCCGCCGGGGGCATCACCGAAGCTCTTGAACATACCGGAGATGCTGCTCGTGTTGTAATATTCATCTTCAACACGCTGATTATAGACATCTGGGTCCTCTCCCTCCTTCTGCTGCGGATATGTAGGCACAAGAAGCTTGTTGGCATCAGCAGAAATCGTGAAGCGGTTGAACTCGTCAATAGGCACCATGAGGGCTGCACCGAGACGCATATTGGTAGGGATGAATTCACTGTAATTGCTTCCGCCGAACTTTATCTTACTACCGATATTGCTTACGTTAAGACCGATGCCGAGCTGACATTCGCGCGAACCTATATTTATATAGTTGTTGTAGTAGCAGGCAATGTCGGCTGCGAAAGCGCTCGAAGCGGTACGTTCATCGTCTGAGCTGTACTGCATATCCGACATAAGATAGCGCACACCTGCTGCAATTGAGAACTTCTCGCTAAGCATCAGCGAGTAAGCCACGTCGAACGACATCTCGTAAGGGTTTATGGTCTGGGCATTTGTCAAATCAGAACCTTCAGAATAATTTGTATAAACCTCACCAAGCGAGAAATACCTCAATGATGCCGACACGGCACTGTAGTCGCCTATGCGGTAATATCCTGCGAGATAGGCAATGTCCATATCGCTTACCAGCGAGCGGAGCCAAGGGGTATAGTTCAGGGCAAGACCGGCACGGCTGATGCAGAACGGATATTTTGCCGGGTTCCAGTACTGCGAGTTCACGTCTGGGTCGGTGGCTGCTCCCACATCTCCCATACCGGCGGCACGGGCGTCAGGGGCAATGGACTGCGACACGAGTGCCGTGTGGATAGGATTAAACATGGCTCGCTTGTCCTGCGCCTTTGCGCCTGCAGCTACTATGGCAAGGATTGCCGTCAATGCAAGTATTCTCAAATTCTTCTTCATTATTCTATATTTCTTTGGTACTTATTCTGAATCGTTTCTCCCTGTTCGGAATCAGCTTCTTTCTCATTCCGAATTGCTATATGATAACTGATAAAGCGGGATATTATTGTATTTGGGGACTGTAAAGTTTCTCATCAGTCCAGCACGATGAGCTTCTTCGCCTTTGACACCTCACTGCTGCCGTCGCTGCTCAGACGCACGCGGTAGAGGTAGATGCCCGACTGGAGCTTTCCGCCGCCACCCGTGCAGAGGTCCCATGTGTATGTATAGGTTATGCCTGATGTGGCCCCAACATCGTTGTGTTTCCAGAGCAGGCGGCCGCTCGAATCAAACACCTCGATGCATACGTCCACGTTGCTGCCCGAACGGTCGTGGGCGACGATGAACGTGGTGCTTGTACGCGCCGGATTATTTGTGCAATACACCTTTGTCATCCTCGGCGTAAGACCATGCACCACATTGAACTTCAATGTGGAAACGCTCGGATTGTTCATTATGTCCCATGCCGTGAATTTCAATACGTGGGGGCCTTCCTCCAGCTCCGGAATGTTGTAGAACGTGGTTCCCTTGGTATATGAACCGAACTCGAACGAGAAGTTGTCGTTGAGCTTGTAGGTCTTCATCGGGTCTTCATCGATAACGAGCTGCAGATCATGCCCGATGCCGCTGCCCGACGTGTTCAGTCCGTCCTCATCGGATATCTCGGCCACGAAATACGGTGTCGGGTTAACATCATCGCCGTTCGTGAAACCGGGCGAATTGAGATAGCAATAGACCGAGGGACCGAGGGAGTCTGTGGACAGTTCTTCCGAACCGCCCACGATGAAGCTGTCGCTGCTTCCGTTTGCCGTGGTCTTGCCGTCGCTGCTTATGCCGAAGGCGGTGATGAGTCCCTTGGCATCGGAATAGTTGATATCCTTGGTAACGGCAAACGGCACACTGAATCTGCCCGAACGTATGCTGTCGCTGCCGCTGAAGATGGTCTTTATGTGGTCGTAGTATACATACGACTTGTTTGTTCCCTCATCGCTCGTGTCATTCATTCTACCTGCCATTTTCTCCTTGGCGTCCTTCACGGTGATATTCACGATACCGTTGAACGACGCATTCACGCCGTTCTCCGATGCGGAGCTCACCACGTGGCCCTTTATCACGGCCTTCGACCCTGCCTTAATCTGCGGCAGTTCCGCAGCATCGGCAATGGCCACTCCGTTTATGCTGTCGATTATGATGGAGTCTGTAGGAATGTTCAGCACCAGGGCTGGATCGCCGAGCAGTGCATACTGGAGCTTGTTGATGGTATTGTCGCTGCCAGATCCGCTGCCAGGCATCACGAGTTTGTTCTTTGCCACGCGCTGCGCCTCGCCCACGGATATATACTTGCCGTCCACCTTGGTGAAGAGGGCGGTAAGGTAGGCATCGTCAAGGTATTTGTTGTAATTGGTATATACAGTTCGTGTGGTGCCGTAGAATGCCACGGCTCCTCCGCTCGGATTCAGCACGGCAGTCTCGCCGATATTGTTCACGGTGCCGTCATACGGCATAATGTCGCACGAGGCGGTAATCCAGAACGAGAGTCCCTTGTTTCTGAAATCTGCGAAATCATTGTATCTCAACACATTCTCACCCGACATCTGGTCGGCTCGTCCGTGGCCGCAGTAGTTGAAGAGCAATGCTCCCTCGTTCTGCTGCTTCTTCACAAGCGCGGCGATTTCGGGGTATGTGCTTCCGGTGGCGGACGTTACGCGCGGGTACATATCCCACAACACCCTCTTCACCTGAAGTCCCGGCGCAAGCTTCTCCACGATGCCGGCTGCCTCGTCGGTTGCCTGCATGTGGACATTGTTGTTTCCGTCGTCGCCGAGGAACATCGCCACATTCTGCCATGCGCCCGAATTCTCCTTGTTCATGTAGTTTATCGTCTTGTCCACCATTATCTTGGCGGCATCGGCGGTAGATACGGGGAAACGGCCCACGGCGATATCGTATTTGTCGGTCTTCGATTCTGTCGTCGACGCTCCCCTGCCCTCTCCGTCGTCGAGGGCACAGAAGTATCCGTCGTCCACGAAGTTCTGTATCGCATGAAGGGAGTTCTCGCTCTCGAAGCAGAGCAGATAGTCGTCCACGCTCTTGTTTGCCGTGGCGGTGGTATTCATCCTGTTGTCCCATACGCAGTCGCCGAAGAGCACGAGATATTTGGGCATATCGCTTTCCGTCTCCGCCCTGTCATAGAACATCTTCAGATAGAGGCGGTATGCGTCTGCCTCCGGCGTTCCGCTCGAGAACTCGTTATAGAGTTCGTCTGCCGGCACGATGCGCACGCTCATCTTGTCGTGCTTCTCGTGGTATTCCTTCAGTCTCTCCGCCTGCTGGCGCAGCTTCTGGCTCGTTGGGATGATGATTATCATGTCGCAGGCCTTGTCGGCATGATGGTTCTGGTTTGTTATGTTGTATAAGTATTCCGGCTCGGGGAATGTGCCGTCCTTGAGGTTCGGTGCGGGCCTTATCCCGTCGCGGAAGGTCATGGCGATATAGTCGAGGCGGATGATGTTGCTGCCGAGGTTCTTTATCTTTATGGTATTGGATGGCTGCAGGTTGTTGATGTTCCTGTAAATATCGGAATTGCCCACACCCATATCATACGTGCCGCCCTTCGACATGCTGATACGGCCCACCACGGAGTCGTTGACGGATATCTGTGCCGTTGTTTCCGAACTTGCCGTCAGCACCACTTTCATGTAGGCTGATGTCACTCCTGCCGGCACCGTAATCGTGTAGCTGCCGGTGGCGCCAACGTTTATCGGAGCACTCTCAAACAGGTTTCTTCCGCCCTGTCCCCAAGCGAAATTATCCACTTCGTGCAGTGCGTGATAGTCATCATTCGAGGGATAGAAGGAACTGACGAACGCCGTGGAGTCTACCGTAGCCGGCGCATCGTCGCCCTGCGTGAGGAAATAATATCCGTAGTCGGAATAAGGATTGCGCGTACGGGTGAGTTCTTCGGGAGCGCTCCAGGTCACCGTTCCCACGGCATAGAACAACCTTTTGCCGCCATAGCTGCACGTAGGCACCTCCTTCAGGTCGTCGTATTTCATGATGTCCTGCCCGTTGAGTTCCTCCGAATGCAGTGCTCCGCCATAGCCGTACACCTTCACCTTGCCCGGGTCTGTGAATCCCGCCCGCCTGATGAAGGCGTCGGAAAGACTGTATACGCCGCTCGACGGCACCCGTATCTTGGCCCATCTGCCCTTTGCCAACACCGAATTCTTGGCATAGCGGACTGCCTTCGATGCCTCCGCATTGGAGTTGGCGCGCATTATGCCCTGTGCCTTCGCCGCAGCCTTGACGCGGAGCATGAAGCTTACGAGCTTCTGGTATTTGCCGTCTCTGTATACTATCGGATTGAAATATACTTCCAGTATGCCGCTTTTCCTCTCCACCACCACACGGCTGTTCACCACAGGCTCCTGCGGCAGGACTCCCTGCCATACGCTCTTGAGCCTTGCTATGTCTGCCTTTTCCATCTCCATGTATTCGGGATATTCTATGGCGACGCTGTATGTGGAGTCGGCGTATTGCGTACCGAGCTTCTGCGAATACGTGAAGCACGGCAGCTGTTCGCCGATTCTTACTTCGTCGGCGGTGAGGTTGAAGAACTTCTGTGCCTTCATGCCGAAAGGACAGAGAAGCAGCATTATCGAAAGAAGTATATTCCTTATCATCTATTTCACGTTAAATTCAAGCACTTTCCTACTTTCAATGTATCCCTCCAGATGGTCGTCGATATTCACCGGAGCCACGCCCACGGGGGTGCCGGTATATAGGATATCGCCGGTCTTCAGTGTGAAGTACTTGCTTATGTATTCTATTATTTCGTCTATCTTGAAGAGCATGTCGCAGGTGCATCCCTCCTGCACGGTCTTGCCGTTGATGTCGAGATGGAACGGCAGCGCCTGCACGTCGCGGAATTTCTCCACCGGAACCCATTCTCCGATTACGGCCGAACCGTCGAACGCCTTGCACATCTCCCACGGCAGCCCTTTCTCTCGCATCTTGTTCAGCATGTCGATTGCCGTGAAGTCGATTCCAACGGTCACGGCGTCGTAGTATCTGTGGGCGAAGCGCGCCGGTATCGCCTTGCCCAGGCGGCAGATGCGCACCACGATTTCCGTCTCGAAGTTCACGCGCCCCATGTCGTCGGGCAGGAAGAACGGTTTGCCGTCCTTCAGCAGTGCCGAGTCTGCCTTCATGAACACCACGGGGTTCTCTCCCCTATATAACGTTTCTTTTGGCTCTTTATTGTGTTGCGGATAATTCAATCCTACTCCGAATATTTTCATTGTTCTGTATGTTTTATATATGTCCTGTCATTCTGTCATTGTCATTCTCTTTATTGCAGCGGTCAGCCAGTCACCTGTAGTAACGATGCCTTCGGGCCTTACAAACGGTACGGGCTTGAGTTTCTTGTCCGCTTTCATCTCCGCCTTTGATACCAGGTCAATGCCGAGGATGTACATTTCCACGACAGTATCCACGTATCCCATGGTCTTTGTCTGGTAGGCGCGGTATCTGTCGGTCATATTTATCAGGTTGTATATTTTCGGTTCTCCGTATTCCGTACTGTATGTTTCGCTGTTGTACACGTCACCGAATGAGAATCCGAGGACCGGCACCTTGAACGGTTTGTCGGAAAACATGCTGTCTGTAACTATTTCGCAGCGCTTGTTTATCGGGTCTTCGTTCATATAGCATACCATGCCCAGTCTTTTCCATCCGCTTCTGATTCTTCTCGACCCCTTCAACGTGTTATAGTGTTTGTATCCGTTGAAGCGTGCGAATATTGTAGGGTTGCTGAAGTTTGCCATTGATCTGAGCATCTTTGTCTCGCCCTCAAACGCCTTTTCGTCCTTGTATCTGGCTTCCGACAGGATTTTGTATGAATGCGGTTTGTCTTTGTCTGTATTTTCCTTGAAATACATATATACTATGCTTTCGTTCACGGTTGCCGGCTTGTTTTTCAGCACGTTCAACTGTCTGACATACACCTTCATCCTGAGCATTGCATCTTTCTGCTTCGTGATTTTCACTTCGGGAAGCTTGCGGGTGCTGGGTTTGAGGTATATCAGCGAGTCTTTCAGCGACTGCAGGTCTACGTTTACCGGCATGTAGTTTATATGCTGTATGTGTATGCTCTTGAGCAGTTCTGCGGCTTTGGGCAGTTTTCCGTCGTAGTCGGTGATTCCTATGACATCCGTCCCCTCGCCGTTGAAGACGCTTGCGGATATGACGGGCAGCTTGTCGTTTGCATCAACCACCGTGATTTGGCTGTATGCACATTGGCATGCCATTGCAACTATTACTGACAATAGTGCTTTTATAAAGATATTCAGTTTTTTCATACACAATAAATGTTATGGTTATGGTCAAACAAAGAAACAATAAAAGCCAAGCAAACGATTACTTGAATCCCTTGCCTGGCTTTGTATTATGTGTAGATAATCCTGCGGATTAGTCTGCGCTCAGAGAGAAACGCTTGAAGTCAACCACGGTGAGGTCCTTGTCGGCAGCCTTCAGGTAGTCGGCAACAGACATCTTTGTGTCCTGGATGAACTCCTGGTCGAGCAGACAGCTCTCCTTGAAGAAGCGGTTGATACGACCCTTCACGATGTTCTCAAGCATAGCTGCAGGAATGTTTGCTGCCTTCTCTGCAGATACAGTAGCGATGATTTCCTTAGCCTTGGCAACGTCCTCAGCAGTGATCCATCCCTTGCCCATGTTAGACTCCATGTGCTCCTCAGAGTCTACGTGAGCCGGATTGATGCCAGCCTTCTTCAGAGCTGCGTCAACAGCCTTCTGAACCTGCTCCTGCTTTGTCTTCTCGGCAGCAACCTTCTTCTCCTCCTCGATAACCTCAGGAGCGATGCCTGCCTCGTTCAGAGCCAATGGCTTCATGGCAGCCACCTGCATTGCAACGGCGTGAGCCTGCTCCTCAGCCGGCTTGTTTGTCTGAACCATTGTGCAGAGAGTATGCTTGCCCATGTGGTCGTATGTAGAAACGTTCTCACCCTCGATGAAGTTGTAGCCGTCGAGCTCCATCTTCTCACCGGTGATACCAGAGCGTGCGATGACAGCGTCCTGAACCTTTGTTCCGTCAGCCAATGTCAGCTCCTTAACCTCGTCCAGGCTCTTTGCCTTTGCTGCGATTGCAGCGTCGAGGATATCCTGTGTCAGTTTGATATAGTCAGCTCCGTTGGCAACGAAGTCTGTCTCACACTTCAATGCAATCATCGCAGCGAAGCCGTCAACATATTTAACGAGTACACAACCGTTGGAAGTCTCGCGGTCAGAACGCTTTGCAGCGATAGCCTGTCCCTTCTCACGGATTATCTCTACTGCCTTTTCGAAATCGCCCTCAGAGTCTGTGAGAGCCTTCTTGCAATCAGAAAGACCGGCGCCAGTCATCTTGCGCAGCTTCTGAATATCAGCTATTGATACAGCCATAGTCTTTAATATTGAATTAAGTTTTGGATTAATATTGAAAAAGGAACATTGAATTAAGTTTTCCGTAAAATCATTAATCCAACGTTCCCATTCTCTCTTTATACTGTCATTGATTAAGCCTCAGCTGGAGCCTCCTCTGCAGGAGCGTCCTTGCGTGCAGCCTTGCGTGCGCGCTTTGGCTTGTCCTCAGCAGTCTCAGCCTGCTCCTTGGCAGCCTTCTCGTCAGCCTTCTCCACCTTGCGCTCCTCAAGACCCTCGTTGATGGCGTCGCAGCAAGCTGACAGGATTACGTCGATGCTGTCCTTTGCGTCATCATTTGCAGGAATCATGAAGTCAACGTCCTTAGGATTTGAGTTTGTATCCACGATAGCGAATACAGGAATACCAAGACGCTTAGCCTCTTTAACGGCGATGGCCTCTTTCATAACATCAACTACGAAGAGTGCAGATGGCAGACGTGTAAGGTCGGCGATAGAACCGAGGTTCTTCTCGAGCTTAGCGCGCTGACGTGAAATCTGCAGGATCTCGCGCTTTGACAGGTTAGAATAAGTTCCGTCGTTCATCAGCTTATCGATGTTGGCCATCTTCTTCACAGCCTTGCGGATTGTAGGGAAGTTGGTGAGCATACCGCCCGGCCAGCGCTCGATAACGTATGGCATGTTGACAGAAGCAGCCTTGGCAGCTACAACGTCCTTAGCCTGTTTTTTAGTAGCAACGAACAGGATTTTCTTTCCTGACTTTGCGATCTGCTTCAGAGCCTCAGCAGCCTCGTCAATCTTGGCAGCTGTCTTATACAGATCGATGATATGAATGCCGTTGCGCTCCATAAAGATATAAGGAGCCATTGCAGGATTCCACTTGCGGGTAAGGTGACCGAAGTGACATCCGGCCTTCAGAAGCATATCAAAATTTGTTCTTGACATTTTGTTTTCTTGTTAAATGTTGTTGTTTACTTTCTTATTAATTCTTTTTCGTTAGAACCAACCGGCAGGTAATTGCTATGCGGCAAGTCTTGCCGGTTTAGATGCTAAACAGCGTTCAGCCATCCCCAAGGGATTAACGCTTGCTGAACTGGAAGCGACGACGAGCCTTTGGCTGACCTGGCTTCTTACGCTCAACGGCACGAGAGTCGCGAGTCATGAATCCGTGATCCTTCAAAGTCTTCTTGTCCTCAGCGTTCACCTTAACGAGTGCGCGGGCGATAGCGAGGCGGAGAGCCTGGCTCTGACCTGTGAAACCGCCACCGTCGAGGTTAGCCTTGATGTCATACTTCTCAACAGCGTCGAGAGCCAACAGCGGCTGCTTAACTACATACTGTACGATTGCTGATGGGAAATACTCAGTAATATCTTTCTTGTTAATGGTTATCTTGCCTGTACCCTCGCTCATGTAAACACGGGCAACAGCACTCTTGCGGCGACCAATTGCGTTAATTACTTCCATTATCGTGTGAATTATTTATACTGGTTAATATCAATTGCTTTTGGTTTCTGAGCCTCGTGGTTGTGCTCTGTTCCCTCATAAACATAAAGGTTGTCCATGATGTGGCGTCCCAGAGGACCCTTTGGAAGCATACCCTTTACGGCGTGACGGATAATCTTGTCCACACCACCCTTGCGAGTACGGAGCTCGGCAGGAGTGTTGAAGCGCTGTCCGCCTGGGTAACCAGTATAACGGGTGTAGACCTTGTCAGTCTCCTTCTTGCCGGTGAAGTAAGCCTTGCCGGCGTTGATGATGATTACGTTGTCACCACAGTCTACGTGTGGTGTGAAGTTTGGCTTGTACTTTCCGCGCAACAGTTTTGCAACCTTTGAGCAAAGGCGACCAACTACCTGGTCTGTGGCGTCAATAACAACCCACTCTTTGTTTACTGTCTCCTTGTTGGCGGAAATAGTCTTGTAACTTAAAGTGTTCATTCTGATGTTAAAATTTTACTACTAAAAAACGTTTTTTTATTACTTTCTTCACGCCTTTCCAATCGTCCCTCCCTATACCTTATTATATATATAGCAAGCACAGAGCGAGATATTTAAAAAGCCGTTTGAACGCTGATTCACTAACCGTCGCACTCGGCCAAAAGTACAACTATTAACACACCGTCCGTGGGGTTCTAAGTCTTTCCCCGTTGAATAATCGGATTGCAAAGGTATGAATTTTTCCACATACTATAATAACCCGCACCCGCAACAAGCTGATTATTTATAAAAGTTTAACAGAAGCGAATTCCTTTATAACTGATTCGATATAAAGGAATCCACACCGTCTACTCCAAAAGGATTACCTTTGCCGTAGAGTTGTCCATCTGCGGCATTGTCCTGCCCAGCGGTGCATTGATATAAGTTCCGTCGGCAATGATATACTTATGCCCGTCAAGCATTATACAGTCGCCCTTGGCATCCGTCCCGGTGAGTTCCACAGCCGAAGCGAGATGCCCCGGATAATAGACCAATATACATTTCAGATGCAACAAATCGCGCACAAGCCGCGTAAGCAGGATTGACCTGTCTTCACAATCACAATAAGGATAGAACAGCGTTTCTTCTGCGAAGAACGCCCTGTCATGCCCCCAGACCTTGTTGTCATATTCATATTCAAAGCCTGTCTGCACCCAGTTCAGGATTCTCTCCACAGCCTCCTTCTGCGACAGACCTTTCAGCTGCGCCACAAGCTGCGGATAAAGCTGCGCCTTCACTTCTGTTTCCATCGGTGTATTGGCATACATCGCCCATCGGGTCATCATATCATCATCAACCATCGAAGTGGGATATGAGGAATAGAATTCGAGCAGGTTCTTGTTGACAGACGACTCGACGGTAAAGTCCTTGAACACCTTTGATGCTATCTTGCGCTTTTCCGACATATCCACCTCAAACTTCTGGTTTGTATTTATCAGCAGCGACATTCCCTTTTCCTTTGGGAAAGCGACATCGCAGATACGCAACCTTTGCGGAAGCTTCTCCACTCCATAATATCTGTCGCCATCCAGTCCATACGAGATAATCTCATATATCACATGCCGGGTTCCGTAAAGCACATACAGCTTCGTACCGTCTGTAGCGAGTCTCATCTTGTACCCCGACTGCATATACAGATACGCCAACAACAATGCGGAACCATTGGTTCCATGCCCTTCTATCTCATCTGACAGGGCTTTAAGCATCTGCAGATATGCCCAGTCGCTCAATTGCAGGGATTCCCGCAGGGCAAGACAGTCATAGAGCATATTGTCATATTTCTCCGGCGTAATCCGCTTCAAGGCATCTGCCACATCATTGCTCTCCACTCCCTTGACATCGATTCTGTACGCCTTGTCGAATCTAACCTTGGCCTTTGTGCCGAAGAAAGTGAACTCCGTATATTTCTCCCTGACCACAGGCACTTCAATTACAGGTGCCACCGGCTGCGGCTGCGGAATGACTACAATCGGCTTGATGATGTCCTTTATCACTATGGGCTTGTCGAGCAGCGGTTTGCCCTTATCCTCTTCCGGCATCACCACCGGCGGCACCGGTTTCTCTTCAGGCACCGGCACTGCCGGCGTATGCTCGAACTCTTTCCATGGATTGCGGACGAAATCCGTAAACTCCTTCATTGCCTGCCGGCGGAAATCATTGAAATCCGCACGCACTGCCCGACGGAAATCGTCGAGTCCTCTTCGGGTCTTGTTGTCTGAAGAAGATTGGGCATGACAGGCACCCATGCCTATTGTCATGCCCAACACTGTAATTAATATGCGTAGTCCTGTCATTGTCTGAGACTTTTATTTTGAACTGAACACCTCGTCCACGACATCATACAGCTTGTCACCATCATTCTCAAGCTCCTTCTGCAGGTTACGCTTGATACGAGCCACAAGTTCCTTTCTGTCGAATGCTATCGCCACCTGTACCTCAAACATCTTGTTCGGCAGACGGCGGTAAATTGCGAGCACCGGAATTGAACGGGTCAGTGTCTGGTCCACGATGGCCCTTGACCTCTGGTTGAACTTATCCACTGTGATTGCCGTTATGGTAGCTGTCTGCTCATTGTCCAGTTTCTGCTGCATTGCCGATACGAGTTCCGTCTTCAGCATCGCTGCAAGCTCTGTCTGTGCGGCTGTCCTTGCGGCTGCATATGCGGCATTGTATGTTCCGGCGGTCTGCATACCCGACTGCACCATAAATCTCTTCACCGTACTTCCGTTCTCATCCACGGTCAGTTCCTCGCCATACAGCTGGCTCTTGGTCAGCTGCTGCTCTATACTTGCCGAACCTGCCGGCACAGTCCAGCCGTCTGCCTTCAACTGCTTTGCCTGTTTCTTGGCCGACTTTGATGGTTTTGCATTGAGCATCTTCATGTTTATTGCATTCAGCTCCTGCTGCTGCTTTGCCAATTCTGCTGCTGTCTGTGCGAACAATGTTGCGGCAACCATAGCCATTACCATCAGTGAAAGAATCTTTTTCATAATCTTGAAGTTTTAATTGTTATTGTTTTTGTTTCTTTATTTGCCTATTCAAGCGGAAAAGATTGAAAGGTAACCCTGGCAGAAGAAGTTTTTATTTCAATTCTTCAAGCAAAGCCATCGCCTCGGCGCTGTGGCCGCAGAATTGCCTGTTCTTCAAATATATCTTCAACTGCTTCCTGGCCTCATCGTTATGGTTGAGCCTCACCAGCAAATATATGTATGTCCAACGCAATTCGCTGTTTGCAGATTTCTCCAGTTCTTCCTCATACGCCATTTCCTCATTGTCGCAATCCATGCCGATACCGTCAAGTTCTCTTACTGCCATATCCGATTGGACGAGTGCTTTTCTTGTCTTCCGCAAAGCGAGGTCGTAATCTTTTCTTTTTACGAGCGAGGATATTTCGGCAAACTCTGCATTTGCCGATCTGAATTCCGTCATAGATGGCACTTCGATACCGAGTCTGTCTAGCGGCGACATCTGCGCTCTGTATATCGGCCATACAAGCAATGCGGCCAGCACACAGGCTGCCACCGACGACAGAACAAACAGGTTCCGCCTTTTGTCTTTCCCCGTCTGTATACAGTTTTCCATCTCTGCCATACGGTCAAGTTTCTTCTTCCTTTCGCCCAGACGCTCCGCTATCAGCAGTGTTGTCGGGTCTGCTTCTGCCTTGATAAATCTTTCCTCGTTCATAGTCCTGTCTTTAGATGTTATACTTTCTGAATTCCTCGTTGCATAGACTGCGCAGCGTATTCATACATTTGTTCTTCGCCGTCTTCAGTCCGTTCTTGCTCGAATTCGTTTCGTGCCTTGCAGCAAGAATCTCGTCGAGTGTCTTCTCTTCATAGTAGAACATGGTCAGTATTTCGGCGCAGCGTGGCGATATCCGCTGTATGCAGTCGTCCACGATGCGGTTTCTTGTTTCCTCGTCGTTCTCGTCGCCATACATCTGCTGCACTTCTGCCTGCTCCGGCGTGTCGTAGATTTCGGCATAGCAGTCGAGCTTATTGCTGCGCACCATCTCGCGGTATTCGTTTTTGGCGAACGCCATGAGGAAGGTGGTCAGACTGCAAGTCATCGGCACCATCTCGCCGTTGCGCTGCCTTCTCTCCACTGTGCCGTCGTCTCCAGCGGTTATCGTTCCGTTGTCTATCTCCGTCCACAGTTTCAAGAAAGCCGACTGGAATATTTCCTGTTTCCTGTCCTCATCGAAGAAGACCTCGCGGAAATGCTGGTTGAAATACGTCCGTGCCTTCCGGTAGAACCATTCTTCCATCCTGCCGCTGTGCAGCCTTAATCCTCTGACCACCTCGGCGTCATAATACGATTCTCTTCTCCCAATCCTCAGTTCCACTGTCCGATTCATTCTTTCATTGATTTAAGATTAATAAAAGCAGAAGTAACCCCGTCCCGACAGGCAAATCACCAGTTTTCTTTCTTCGGCGACACTTTCACCATCATCGAGACCACCTGCATCTCCTCGTCGTAGCTCTGGCGTTTCATCAGCCACTCGCGGAACTTTCCGCTGGTCATCTCTCTCACTATGTCTCCATTGATAAACGCCTTTGGAGAGAATATCACGTGCACATAGTTTATTTCCGGTTCTTCCCCGCAGCTGAAGTAGTATTCATCATTTGCCTTGTTGAAGAACACATACCGTTTATTCTTTTCCACGAGGAACGGACTGTCATCATCCTCATAGTATGGCAACATACACGACACGGTGGTTGCATCTTCAAAGAACACTGCCACGTAACCGGCCTTGGGCGAACGGAAAGACAGATAGAAATAGTCGCCTGCCACGTATTCTGTGCTTTCGTTTCTGTCATCCGTGCCGTTCTTAAGCAGCTTTGCGGTGAACTCCGTAGGTGCATAGTCTATTGGCTGTGCATAGAATTCCACCGTTACCTGCACCGTGAACATATTGTCGGCAAACATTGGGGTTGAGACCTCAGGTTCCTTGATATGATTAAGAAACTTTCCTTTTACCAGCATTCGCGACATCTGGTCGAAGCGTTCGCCTCTATTCGTCATTTCGAGCATCGACTGCGAGTTGACGATTGTTCCGAACTTGTCGCTGAGCGCATTCACCACGGCATATTCTATGGCCTTTGCCTTAGCCACATCATAAGATATTGCTGTGGAATAGGAATATGAATATGTTCCTCCACACCTCTCTTTCTTTACTTTTGCAAACAGGGAGGTGCAAAGGAACAATCCAAAGATTATTATGAAGATGATTTTCTTCATGGGTTAGAATTTATAGCCAAGGGTGAGGGATGCCGTAGTTATATTGGTTTCAGCATAATAATTATTATCATGCTCAACTTCATTTACTGAATAATATGCATTAACCGCTGCAACAAAATGTTTATATTCAAAGGCAAATTCTACAGACGGGCCAAAATTGAAGGCTTTACCAGAAGAAAATAAATCATATCCTACTGCAGGCCCTAACTTTGGAAAAAGCAAACCATTTCCAAGTTTAATCTTATAACCCAAGCATAATGGCAATAATATATTCTGAGAGCCTTGTCCACCTTCAGGCCTAAATCCCATATCCAACTGCAACGAAGGAGAGAAAGTCCATTTGCTTCCCATTTTAAACGGCATATTTACCTGAAAAACACCAGTAACTCCATCCTTGTCCGTATTATATCCATAACCGGCTCTGACATTCATTGTAGTCTGAGCCTTTGCGCTGATTACGCTTACTGCCATAACCAGCGCCAACAATACCTTTTTCATATTTTCTATAATTTTTTAGAATTTAAGACCTTTCCAACTTGCAGCCATTTTGCCGGAGAACGATACAGACGGCGTCTGCTTCTTGCCCTTGGCAACAATGGATTTTCTCATCACCTCTTTCTTCACATAGTCATAAAGCTCCCCATAGGTCACATTACCCTTCGTGTCCTGCAACTTCTTCATCAGATAATAAGAGAACAGACCATGTCCTTTCTCGTCATACGATAGTGCCGTCTCTGTACCGGATGCAGCCGTTAGCACCACCACATTTCCCGACACCTGATCCTGGTTCACCTTGCGTACAATGCCACGATGCACATCATCGAGCGCTGCCACATCCTCACGGTCGTTGCCGCTGAAGCATGCATCGATAAGCACGAGCACATTGCTTGTGGTCAACTTGCCTAATGACGAATACAGATCCTTCAGACTATACCCGTTGCCAACATCGTTGATACTGACATCGGCTGGTATAAGCTTGCAGTTTCCCTTCTCGTCGGGTACTCCGTGTCCTGCGTAATAAACGATGAAGTTTGCATCCTTGCCATACACATCTGCAATCTGCTTGAACCAGTCGAGCATGCTCTTCATCTTCAGATACGAGGCATTGGATGCCATACGGATATTCTCTTTAGGCAGACCGAGCGTACGCAAGCAATAGTCCTGGAATGTCTTGCCGTCCTGTGCGGCATACTTCACGTTTGGCGTATCCTTCTGCTTGTAAGTCTCATTGGCTATAATCACGCAGAACGTGTTCTCCCTGTTGCCGTTCACCGTAGGGATGTTATAGTCAATATCGGAAGTTCCGGGCGTGATACCCACAGACTTTGGAGCGGCTACCTCTGCCATACCCTCATCTGATGCAGCAGAGGCATCATCGCCATACTCGCTAAGGTCGAGACCGGCCATTGGGTCAGCCTCAACAGTACCCATGACATGCGGATACACCACATTTCCGGCACGCAGTTCTTTCTCATCGATGCTTGACGGCATCTTGAACATCGGCAGATACTTCCCGTTGAATGCATTCTTGCCTATCTTCTCCATGGAGTTGGGGATATACACATTCTTGAGGCTTTTGAACATAAAGAAGCAGTTCTCCTCAATCTCCGTTATACCCGGCTCTATCGCAATGGTGTTGGTCGTGTACTTGCCCATGATTTCGCTAAAGAGGTCAACCGCCGACACCTGATACGTACGGCCGCGCTTGTCCTTGACCTGAGCCGGAATGACCACCTTTGCTGCATCACAGTCGAAACCCTTGATAATGGTCTTGCCCTGTTTCACCTTACACTTGAAGTCCACACCGCGATAGTTGTAGACAAACGATTGGGCTGCAAGCCCCAACGGAAGGAGCATTGCAGCCAAAAGAACAAATAATCCTTTCTTCATAATTTAATATTTAGTTTTCTTTTTAAAGCCAATATATACAACAAGTAACCCCCACAATACCGATTATCTCTTTCCCGTCACCATAGGAGTCTGCCGGATTCTGCCGGAATGTTTTTCATAAATCTCCGCTATCTTGCTTTCAAGCAGTCTGTTGCTTAGTTTATGTGTATTTTTCCCGAGCAGATACATGGCGTATGTAAGCTTGCCGATTTGTTTCCCTTTTATTTCCGTACTCAACTGGTATGGCTTGCATGCGCTGATGGTCTGCCATTGTTCCTTTATGGGTCTGACAGCTGGCGGTGGCGATGACGGCTTGGGGATATTGAACTTGACGTCGACTCCTCTGACACATTCATCATCGCTTCCGCAGGTGGCATCGCCACTATGACAGGCATCTATAGCCACTGTTATCCGGCCGCTTTGCGTTATCTTCCGCCTTATTCTCTGAAGGAATTCCGCCACCTCGTCATCACAGAAGTGTTTCTCGCCACGGTCCTCCTTGCAGTAGGTCATATATGCATCGTAAGGAATCCATGACTCATCCCAGTCGGCATGCCTGCCGTTCCACTTGTGCGCCTCGTCCCCATTGAGGTCGGTCATCAGCTGCCCGTGGCCCGAATAATGGATATACACCACGTCGCCCTTGCGGCATCTTGCAGCCAGTTCCCTGAACGCATTCACCATGCGCGCTTTGGTGGCCTGTTCGTTCTTCAGGGCCTTAATGTCTGTATAGCCCTGGGCACGAAGCATACTCACGACATAGGGTATGTCCCTGTCGCCATGTATCCTGCCCCATCGGATATCTTTCTGCTTCCCGAGTCCGAAGACAAGCGCCCTGCGCGTGGCATCAGCCTCAGCAAAGCAGACAAACAGAGCCAGTATGGTCAATATCAGTGTGTTGCGCATAAGTTTCTTTTCCGGTTTGGATTTCATGTCAATTACAGTTGGGATACGGGCATAAAAAAAGCGTGGAACTTCCTGGTTGTCCGTTCCACGAGTCGAGGCTCTTGCACTGCCTATCAAAGTTGAACAGACAACAGCAGAGCCCACGCCGATTAGGTATATATCGCCAATCAATATGATTTCAGTAAGGATATAATCCGACCGTTGAGGGTACAATATATCCTTACCTTAACCATATTGATTGTGTATAGACCACACCCTGGACATCTACCGTCGCCTCGGTTCAAGACTTTGATTGGTTTGAATTTGCAAGATTCGACTCGTCTTAAACGGAGCGTCTGAGTAAACGCCTTCAATATGTCTGTACTCTCTTCCCGCCCATTACCCGCTATTACTGGTTTTTTCTCTCTCTGTTTCCAAATCAAGACTTTGCAGTTCAGCTCGGCGTTGGCTGTCCTTTTGCCTGCGTCGGCCGCAACCGAAATGGCATCAGGACTTGAGAGTCGCAACAAATGTACTGCTTTTTTATCGAAATGGGAAATATTTGTTTGCAAATTCTTCCATTCCGCCCGTTTTTTTAACATTTCAGTCGGCTCTTGCTACAGATGCTACAGGAAAAACCTGCAAAAAGGCTCCATCAGATAATATATATAATAGGAAGATAATATTGCAGCCTTGCGCTCTGTGAGCCTGCGGCTACAGAGCTTAAATCAAAAAACGCTCACGG